>Ga0209830_10000014_pt1 | contig 223493 bp, 160 predicted proteins | sample ArcticOcean_MG_C_12_FD_187439 | JGI IMG/M metagenome (GOLD analysis project Ga0209830, IMG submission 187439) | Marine microbial communities from western Arctic Ocean - ArcticOcean_MG_CB8_130 (SPAdes) (version 2) | ecosystem: Environmental > Aquatic > Marine > Oceanic | place: Arctic Ocean...
GATTGACACGAAGCACGTGGAGCAGCACCTCGACGACCCAAGACCCGAGGGCCAGGAAAACGAAGCCATCGAGCAAGTCGCGTTCGCCGATCGCATGATTCTGAACAAGATGGATTTGGTCTCGGCGGACGATGTGAAAAGGGTCACGAAACGCTTGAAATCCATGAACCCTTCCGCGGAGATAATTCACGCCACCTCATCGGTGGTTGACGTGTCACACGTGCTGAACATCGGCGCGTTCGATTTGAAAAAGACCGTAGCGATGGACCCCGAGTTTCTCAACACGGAGAACGAACACGAGCATGACCAAACTGTGTCGTCCGTGAGCGTCGTGGAACAGCGGCCGTTAGATTTGGACTCGATTCAACGCTGGATCAACTACCTGCTCACGCAAAAAGGCACGGATTTGTACCGCATGAAAGGCGTGTTGAACGTCGCAACGTGCGACGAGCGGTTCATGTTTCAAGCGGTGCACATGATTTTCAACGGCGAGTTTGACGAACCGTGGGCGCCGGGCGAGGTGCGGGAATCGAAATTCGTCTTCATCGGCAAAAACTTGAACCACGGGGAGTTAAAAGCCGGATTCGAGGCGTGTATCTTGACTCCCGAGCTTGAAGCACGGAAGACGAAAGATCTGCGATTCAAAGCGGGGGATGTAGTGGAGTGCCGCACAGAAAACGGCTTCGAAGCGGGGCAAATCACGGCACTCATGTACCGCGACGAATTCATGCCCACCGGAGTTGTCGCGCCGTATCAAGTGCAGTTAGTTTCGGGCGACTTAATCTGGGCACCAGAAGACGACGACGCGTTCATTCGCGCTAAGTGAACGGACATGATCAGTCAACGCAGTCAACGCAGTGGCTCGGGCCTAACAGACACCACTTTCTCATTCAATCAACATTTTTTTCACTGTCACACTTATTGATTGCAAAATAGACTTCATCATTCATCGTCATCGCTTCCCCCCCCCCCCACCACCCTGACGCACCCGTCCGCGGTACAGAACTTGTTCAGCTCGTCCATGTCTCGGCGTAACTCCCGGTCGCCCAGGGATTTCGAGACATCAACCACCGACGTAGGCGATCCCCTGGACGTGTCTTTGATGGAAAGATCTTTCACATTCGCTCCGTCTGAATCGCCGACAGCTGGTGTCTTTTCCGTTTGCGCGCGCCCCCGGTGCCGCCGCCGGACGAGTTCGCGCAGCAGGTCTTGTTCCGAAGCGTCGCTGAGCAAAAGAACTGACGGCGTGACTGGTACCTCCACATCCGTCTCGTCATCACTAGTCACTCCAACGCACGTTTCGCCTTTCCTACTCGCCAAGCGTTGCCTTAAGGCTTGCCGGCCGACTTTCGAACTCTTCTCAACCGAGTTTTGAATCGTGGCTAACAAATCCGTGGCGCACGGATCCAGTAACGGAGTCAGCGCTCTTCGCAAACAGCTGTACAGAGACGGGAAAATACCCTCCTCTCGTGCTAACAGTTTCTTGATGTGGTGCCTTTCTTTAGGTTGTTCGAAACACGCGGGGCAGTTTTCGTTAATCACGGGCAAGCCGGCTTGGTAGGAAAAGTCCCGCAGCGCGCGTTCTCGCGCGTAAATCGCAGGCCGGATGACGGTGAGGTCGCCTTTTGCGTTTTGCCAGAAAAGTGTCAGTATTGTATGGTCAAACCGTCGGCGGGATATGGAAAATGCAATACGTACCTTCGTCAACCACGTACGCGGCTTTCATCGTCCTTATCAAGCCGTTGTGCATGGTGCTCATCAAAAAACTCTCCACAACGTCATCGAGGTGCTGCGCTAAAACCAGCTTGTTGTACCCGTGGCGCCGCATGGTGCTGTACAGCGCGCCGCGCTTCATGCGCGCGCAAAACGCGCAAATGGAATCCCCAGCCATGTGCGTCTCCGCCATCGCCATGATGTGCTCTTCCTGGTAGTAGTACTCGACGCCTAGTTTTTCGCAATATTTAATCAGCGGTCTCGGGTTGAACGCCTCGGTGCCCGGGTCTATGGTGCACGCCGCGAGGTGAAACGTCCCGGGAGGGTACCGCCGCTGCAACGCGTGCAGAATGTGTAACATCGCGAGAGAATCTTTGCCGCCCGATAAACCCAACATCACGCGGTCCCCAGGTTGGATCATCTGCCACTCGCTCACCGCCTTGCCGATGACCCGCATTAGCTTAGCAGGGGGAGTGGCGAACCGAGCGTGTCTTGATAAGTCCAACTCGTTGGTGTCGTGATCTTCCGAGTTTCTTGAATCAGAGGGAGGTTCCGAGAAGGCGGGTTCCGAGACGGGTTCCGAAACGTCGCCACCGATGTGTGCTTCCACAAATTCCGCGACTAAATCGGACGCAACTTTCAAGTCAGTCGACGCAACCGCCGACGTTACCTCGACGTTTGTCGTTTTCTCGTTGATGTTTTTTTCCAAGAGTTCCTTCGGGTCGCTTCCCTGTTGCGCCAAACCGCCGGTAGCCACGCCCTCAAACTTACTCGCGGTCACCCGCAGGGGATACTTGGAACTTACCGTGCGAAACGACGAAACGTTTTCGGTTTCGGTTTCGATTTCGGAAAAAGCAAAAGAAATACTTTCCAGACCCGTCGCGGGCGACGGCGCGTTCGGATCCGCCACGCCCTTTCTTTCGTCGAACCCGACCGGCCGAATCACCCCCCCGACGCGTCCTGGTGTGGGAAGCACGGTTAACGGCAACCCCTGTTGGGTTGATTCCACCAAACACCGCCGCAAAAGACTCGCGCCTTCGCTCGGGAACACGAACCAACGCGCGTCGTTTGCGGTTTTCGCGGTGATTCGCAAACCGCTCTTTTGCGTATCGGTTGTTTTTTTGGACTCCGTACCAGTACCGCTTTCGCCGCCTGCTTCGTCGTACGCCAACCTGCCTTCCCCGAGCTCGTCTTCATCACGCGTGCCGCTTGACAGCATTTCCTGTTCGTTGGAAAGCTCAAGCTCGTGGATCGCGGGGACGCGCAGTTGCTGTTTGCCGTCTTTTTGTTTCCCAGAGGCGCTCGAAACGACCTGCCCGCACTGCTCAAGAAGTGCCAGCCCGTCCGCGAACTGTTTGTCCAACCGTACTTCTCGCGCCGCTTCGCTCGCGGCGCTCACGGGTTCAAACCTCAGGGATGTTTCTTTTTCTGTTTCCGCATCAGCAACAGACTCGCCGCCTAGTTTCATGTGCGCCAGCCACTTGCGTTCCGGGAACGACCGAAGCCTTGACTTGTGTCTCCACTCCCCGGTCTTGACGTCCAGCCGGTACAAGGTCAACAACCGCCAGCCGTGGTTCGCCACGGCGTGAATCGCGTTCATTGTGTACGCAACCTCCGCGTCGCTTGCGAAGTACGGCAGGGAAACTCGGGTGAAACCAGGCCGCATGACCTCAGACTGGTCAATAAGCATGTGCTCAAGCACAGCCTGGGCTTTCAAGTCCAAGCCCAACAGCGACAGCGCGTACGGCCCGGCGCACGCGCACCCGCCCCTGACCTGCAAGCCGAACACGTCGTTCAAAACGGCGCACACGAAGGAGTGGTGCAGCCAGCGCGAGGGACCGCCGGGCTCACACGCGGGCGCGCGAACCAAGAAGGAGCAAATAGGAAGCCGGCCATTGGTGTTGTTTGTATCGTCATCACTTTTCATGTGTCCCCGTGGCCCGAGCACCGCGATGTTGTGATTGGCGTTGAGCGAGGCGTACACCTTGTTACACAACTTTCGTTCCGCGTGCTCGATGGTTTTCTGCCCGACGTACGTTTTGGTTTGAAACGCGAGGCCGGCTCTGATTGAGCCGACGATATCTTGCGTCCCGCCTTCTTCCCTTTCGTGCCTGTTGCTTAGGTAACGCTGGTCACCCCCCGTGACGAAAAAAACAGTCCCACCACCAGGTTCGGACGGCACGGAGTTTGCGAAAAGGTTCCGCTTCGCGACTAAAACCCCGGGCGCCCCGGGTCCACCAGGGAGTTTGTGCGGCGAAATGAAAACCGCGTCTTTATACACGAATGGATTGACGCTTCCGTCTTGTAAAAATCGCACCGGGTTCATATCCACGGGTAAATAAGGCGCACCAGCGGCGTAGTCCCAGAAACTCAAAGCGCCGTGTTTGTGAAGCATCTCCGTGACAGCTGAGATAAATAAAAGAAAGTGTCAGTCTTGCATGGGAACACAGTCTTGGGATTTGGGAAATACAACACGTACCGTCGACATCGGCGCAAACGCCGGTGACGTTTGACGCGGCGCTGAAGGAGCCGATTTTCAGTTTGTGGTGTTTGAACTTTGTTAATGCCGAAAGTAAACTCTCGCGGCAGATGTTTCCATCTTTTCCCTCCCCTATTTGCACCACCATCGCGCAGCTCTCTCTCCATGGCAGAATGTTGGAGTGGTGCTCGTGCGGGCCCACGAACACCACCGGTTGTCCCGTCGCGTCGCTGTCCGCCCGCGGCGGCAAATGTAGGCCCAGAATCAAAACCAACTTGTTAATAGCGGAAGTGCTTCCGCTTCCCGCGAAAACCACCACGTCCGCGTGTTTGTCCGAATAACCCACCCTCGCGTTACACGCCTGTGCGATGAGCTGTCTGGCTTCTTGCCGGAAACACGTGCTCTGAAGACCGCAACTGCTCGTGGTGGTGTGCGTGTTCGCGTACAACGGCAGAACCTCGGCGCGCACAAAGTTTTCGATGGATGTAAGCGCGCGACCGGAAGCGGTCCAGTCCGCGTACAGCATCGCTTTCTCACCGAAAGGACCGCTGAACGTGGCGCCAGCGCCAACGACATCGCGTCGGATGTTGGCCAGGCGGTCGTCCTCCATCTCGGGTAACACAAAGCAACAGCTGCGCCTCCGCCGCCGCCGCAACAAATGATGACAACGCTTTGTTTTCTTTTTCTTTCGACGCCGACTTGAAAAGCTCTTCACCTCCTCACGGCCTTCCATTCTTTCGGTGCCCGCAGGGACCTCCCCGATGGAAGTCTTCCGGGGCTTGCACTGCAAGTTCCGCGGTTTGTTCGACAAAGTGGACCGTGAGCTACGGGAGGACACGGAACGGGCTTATGGTGACTTGGAAGCGCAGTTCCACTGCGTGGAGCAGGTGCTTCACAAAACCGCGTTGCCCTCGATCGCCCCGCGGGTGAAGTATTCGCTGCAGCGATTTTGCGACGTCTCAACGCTGCTCCAAGTGCTGCGCCAGCCCACGGGGGATGGGGACACCTCGCGAAGCAAGCTGCAGGTGTGGCAAGACTTGAAGGTGCTTTCTTTCGCCAGGGCCTTCGCGGCGGTGGTGAGCCTGGTCATCGTGAGCATGCAGATGCGCTTGATGTTAACCGTGTTGAGTCGGCAGCTGTTTTTAGAGCGCGCGATGGAGGGCACGAAGCGCGGGGCGTGTTGGCCGGTTCTGGATATGCAGGCGCAGGAGTTTTTTCTTTCCCTTGTGGAGAAGGGTTTCGGGACGCGAGGTGTTGAACAGCTGGTGGGTGTGGTGAAATCCATCACGAAGAAAAGCGTCGGGGACTTGGCGTTGTCAAAGTCAACAAACGCCGAGGAGTTGCGTTTGGTGTTGCGCAATTTACGAAAACAAACCGTGCCCACGGTGGTGTCCGGGGACTGGGGTTTGGGAGTTGCTGAGGCCACAAAGTCCACAGACGATACTAGTGAGGCCACAAACAGCACGAACGATACCGGAAATTCCATAAAAGAAAACAATTGGGACACCAACCTCCTTCCGTCGGACGACGACGTGCGCGCGATGTGGCGCGCGCGGGTGGAGACAAAGGAAAACGCCGCGAGTGGTGATTCAAACGATTCAATAAAGGAAAACACCCAAACCGCGGACCTGGTTCTTTCCATGGTCACTGAAATTCGAGCCGTGGTGCGGAGCCCGGGATTCGCAATGGCGCTTACGAGCGCGTTGGAAAACGCGTGGGACGTGTTTGAGCAACGCGCGACACACGAACTGTTCGTACAAAAAGAAATTACGCAAATGCCGGTCGCTAAACTAGTACCCGCGTTGTCCAACTTGTCGGGGGACGTTCTGAAAAAACCGGAGTCGCTCTTCGCAGCGGTCGCAAGTTCCCCGAAAGTGGTGCAGCTGACGCGGGAGATGTGGTAGGGTTTAGGGTGTGATGTGATATGACCGTGTATGTGCGCTGTATTATGGATTGCGCTGAGCACTTATTATGGATTGCTTATATTACCTTTACCTTTACCTTAACACCTTCAACTCACAACCGTCTTCATCGCTTCCGCATCGCCCTGTGCAGGAACTCCTCGCCCCGTTTACTTTTCAGCCACTTGTTGATGTCCGATTTCCCGCGCAGGAGCATCTCGCGAAGATTAGCCTCGTCCGCGGGGATGAAGGTGTTTATCCTGGCCAGTGGTTTTGACGGCACCAAATCCGCGCTCCAGGACGCGATGTCATCCAGGTCCAGTCCGATTTTCAGCGAAGTTGAACACAGCGCGGGCAGGTTGTTCGTCACGCCGCCGTCCATGCAGATCATCCCGCGGTGCACACAAACCCCGGGGTGCGTCCAGGTTGGGATATACTGCGCCGCGATCACCGCATTGATCAAATCGTCTCGCGACTTGAATGAAGTTTGCAAATAGTTGTGCGGTACGGGGAACATGCTCGATATGCTGATCCAAAGCTTGCCTTGCACAATTAAGTGCGCGTTCTTAGGCAAAGTCGTGTGCAGTAGGTACCGGCAAAACTGCCCGACACAAGTAAGGTGTCCTAACAAATCGTGTCTGTACGCCTCCGCGATCGCCGGGATGTGCGCCCAGATATCCGCGGGGTGGACGCCGCAAGCTGTGATTGTAAAAGAAAAGTGTCAGTCCTTTCGTAATGTTCGTAACTTGTATGAGCAAACAGTCTACTTGTGATGTATGTAGTTGTAACAGTTATTACTAGTAGTACACTCAAACAGTCACAGAGGGGCAGTATACAATGTTGGGATTTGGGAAACACAATACGTACCGGCGACTGTCGCGACTAGCGCGCCGATGCTGGCCCCTGAGAACTTGACGTTTCGCAAGCCCTCCTTTCCAAGTTTGTCGAACAACCCCCAGTACACCCCTAAGTGGTACCACGTCCGGAACCCGCCGCCGCACATGGCGACTGACGCTTCGCCATCCCCGATTCTTTGCGCGAACTTTGGTTTCCACAACGGTCGCCGTGCAATCTCCCAAAACAATATCCAAAACACCAACCAGCACCCCAGCGCGATGTTCACAGGCACGCTGAACACAACGCGACACGCAGTGAGCACGACGCTTTGTGCTTTTGGTCGCACGTGCGGATTGCGGCACGGGAAAAGCACGGCGTGCAGAGCAAGATTGACGAGGTACAAGCATGTGAGAAACGAAACGAGCTCGGGGAGGTGGCCATCCAAAGCCCAAGCCCTGGCACTGGCACGATCCGACATGCCGCAAGCTCGCAGCAGCTGAGCTGGCACAAATCTCAAGGCCCAAGACACTGCCCTGCCATGCAGGCAACAGTGGTGCGCGAAGCACGATCGCACGCAAATAAAACCATACAGTTTTCTTGGCAACGCACCAGGTCGTTTCCTGCTTAAAACTTTGACACGTCACACGCGCTCACTTCAGCTGGCACGGTGTTGCGGTACCTTCGGCCCGGGGACCTTGTCTGCGTGTGCGCGTGTGTTTGGTCACGCGCGCGATGGCGTGCTTCGCGGCGGCCCCAGGGCGGGCGTGGCTTGGAAACGCACCAAGGGTCGTGTCGTCCGGTCGAAGCAAGGGTGGGAACAAAACGAGGTTGGTAACAGGCCGATTGCGTCGACCGAGCGCACGCCAACCGGTCTGCCACGCCTTCGCCCCCAGCGAGCTCGCGCAATTCGCGTTGCGCGATGACTACGACCCGGTGGTTTTCCTGTTCTGCGCCAACGCGTTGTTCCTTTCCGTGGTGCTTAACGTCCTGAACTTCGGCCTCGATCGCGACGCAACCACCGGGGACATCTCTGTGCCGCCAGGTGGAGTGCGCGAGATGTTCGCTCGCACCAAAAACGGACTGGTAAAGTCATTCAGTTCCTACGCCAAACTACCGTTGTTCATGCAGTACCCGGTGTTCATGACCCCGGAGCTAACCGCCGCGGTCGGGGAGCTGAAGGTTGCGAAAAAGAACGCGTTCAACGCGAGGGGCACGCCGGCGGCGCAGGAAACGGCGGAGGCGTTCCAGCGCGCGCGGAGAAAGTGCGTCGGGCTCGGGTTATCAGAGGACTCGTCGCTGCTCGCGTCAGCCTCAGCGGAGGAGAAACCGTAGTTGTTATAATAATATGTCATGTGAGGTAATACGCAGTCACTCTGGACAACTATATCACACTCATGTTTCAGGTCAAGCCCTGTATATCGTACCATTTCAACACTACAACCATCAAAAAAGCGTTTACAAAAGTCGACCCCTCCTAGTTTCCCGGTTTCGACCCGATACTCGTCTCGGCACCCCCGACGCGCGCTTGAATCCCTGGTAGGTTTTGTGAAGCACCTGCTGCAGGGTGTTTCTTAGTGTGGCGGGTTAGAACGGCTTGGACATGCTGCCGTTCATCCCAGCTTCCTTGATCTTGGCGGTGTACTCTGGCCCGACGTTGGCGCTGAGCCCAACGATGACATGCGCTTTTCGGCGTTTCTCCAAATTTTCCGTCTTCATGTAAAACGTTTTTTCAAACTCCCGGATTTTAACCGTCGCCTCCGCGCCGTCCATCATGGGCATCATCATGTCCATAAAAATGCAGTCGTAGTTCCCCAGCCCAGCGTTCAACCGCTTGATGAGCATCTTCACGGCTTCTTTTCCGTGATTCGCGATGTCGATGTCAGCGCCCGCTTTGACAATAGAGTACTTGGCCATCTGCTGGTTCATCAGGTTGTCCTCCACCAGCAAAACGGACATCCCGGCAAGGTCGCCGGGGGAGTCTTTTTTAGGGGCGGTGTGGGCGCTACTAGTGGTAACAGTAGTGTTATTAGCACTGTTACTGCCTCCAATCGTATCCGCCCCGTCCAGCTTATCGCTGCTCGAGCGCGACACGGACGAGTCCCTTCTTTTATCTTTCTCCACGTGCCAGCTCTCGGAATCCACCGCCGCGTCGATCTCGGCCGAGTCCATGCTTGTCCGGCCCAAGTTCTCCACAGTGTTCACGGCCGCGTTGACCCCCGCGGCTTCTAAACGTTCCTGGAGCTCGTTGTGGTCCCCCGATGCGATTGAGTCGTGCAGCCACTCCGAGTTCGAGGACAAAACCTTTTCGTTCGCACCGCCCTTACTCGCGAGTTTCGTGACGGCTTTTAAAAGGTCCGAAGGTTTCACCGGCTTCAACACAAACTGCACGTTGGGTTCGTCAGGTATCGTCCTGTGAAGCTCCATTAGTTGGTAGGGGAGGCCTAGCACAAACAAGCCAACCGGGTGTTCCGGGGTTTGCGCCCTTACGAACTCAAGCGCGTGCGCCGTGCCGTCCACGCTGGCGAGCACGATGGCGCTCCCCAACTCTGAGGCTTGGGTGATTTTCTCGCCGACGTCCACAAGGCGCTGCGCCGTGACGTAGTGCATGCCGGGCCTCGCGCCGAAGCACTTGAAGATGTTCCCCACGTGCTTCCTGGTGTCGTCGTTGACCGAGGGGTGGAGCACGCATCACGCGTTCGGAGGGAGCCGGTCGTGCGGGCCGTCGTCCAAGGTATCCTCCACGAAATCATCCGTCGTGTTTGCGTCGTCTGTTGAGCCTTCAAATCCGTCAACCGACACGCACGGCGTGCCAACCGCGTGCGGCGCGTCGAACTTGTGATTGTGAACGAAAAGGGTCAGTCTTTCGTAATGTGTATGAGCAAAAAGTCGCAGTAATCGGGCCGAATAGGGTTTTATTTGGGAAAGGCCCAATCATACCTTGAAGAAGAACCGGGTGTACTCGTTTTCGATGGACTCAAAGTCGATGTTCCCACCCATGCACTCGATGATGGCTTTGGTGATCACCAAACTGAGGCCGGTGCCTTTGACGTTCGCGGCGGTGTGGTCCGCGGGCTGGCAAAACGGCACGAACAGCGCGTGTTTTTTGTCCTCAGGGATACCTACGCCGTTGTCCTTAACCTCGAACGAGAGTTGAGAGGTGTTGGGCTTGTCGGGAACGGGCCGGATATCAACGGTGAACTGCACGAGCGCGGTGCGCGCGTCTTTCACGTTTCCGCCGCCTTGTTTAGCGTCCGCAGTACGCCCGTCCACGTTTGAGCTGAATTTAATCGCGTTGTCCACCAGGTTGATGCAGCACTGTCGTAACCGGAAAAAATCCCCAATGAACTTGGTGTTGAAGTGTTCAGGTTGGTTTATGAGCATCAGGAGCTCCACTCCACGCAAGCTCGCTTTTTGAGAAATGTCCGTGACCTGCTCGATGAGCTGCCGTATGGTCCACACGTCCTCTGAGAGTTCGATGCTGTCACTCGAGCCGCTACTCCCGTCTGTCGCGCCCTCGAACTTTGCGAAATCCAAAATCTGGTTAATCAAAGCAAGCAGCGCCTCCGCCGACGTCAGCGACGCTTTGATGAACGAGTTCGTGAAATCCGTGAGCTCGCCGGATTCCATGGCTAAAGTGTGGAAGCTGATTATACTGTTCAGCGGTGTCCTTAACGCGTGCGTGATGTTGAAAAAGAACGCCCTCTGTACGTTTGACATGTGCACGGCGAAGCTCGCGCGTCGGTCGTCCAAGGCTTTGATGAACCGCAGCAACCCGGCGCTGTGATTGTAAAAGAAAAGTGTCAGTCTTGTGTTGGGCGATGTATGGGATATGGGTGTACTGTATGGGCAAACAGTGCACTTGTGATGTATGTAGTATACTACCTTTTAATGACTAGTATAGTCGTCCAGGAGCAGTAAACAGTGTTGGGATTTGGGAAAGGCCCAATACGTACCTGATCACGAGCGAGTACGTGAACTTCGTTAAAACGTCGTTGTGCAGGTACAGGTCGTGCTGCTGCTTGCAGCTAAGGTGGTCGTACTCGGTGAGGAAGTATCGTCGGGTAACCACTCCAGGCGACGCACTTTAGGACCGCTATTACGATCAGTCGGCCTTTGTCGAACACGCCCATCTTGGCAAACCTCAGAATATCGAAAGCGCGGAAACGGAGTGGCCGATGACGTAGAAAAAGCTCGCCATGCTGATTCCCAAAAAAAACACCCGCTCGAACCCGGCGGTAAGCGGCATCACCAAGCCGCACAGAAGCATCAAGAGATCGACGGCGATGAGGAGCTGGCGGTTCGCGGGCTGGTACCCGGTGAGCTCTTTGGATATTCTTTTATCTTTGGAAGATTTCCTCGAAGATTCAATTTCCTTCTCCTGCGCTGTTTTATCTTTCCGCGGTAGCGCCGCGAACGCGTACGCGTGTAAGTTCTGTACTACTAGCAGTAAAACAGGAGTGGTGAACATCCACTCCAGTTGTCGCAACCCCGAAAACGAAACCGTTCCGCTCGCCGCGTGCACCGCGCCGCCGTACACGACGTACCAGTCACGGCATTTCCACATCTCGTAATGCGTCCACACCGCCACGGCGCTGATGAATGCGACTTGAAGGTTAAGTTTGCACTTACTCGCGTGCGCGGATCACGCCGCAGCGTTCAGGTTGAACGCAAGGGCGATGGCGAAAATCAACGTCGCGCATAGCGCGTCGAACTCCGCGACTTGCTCCTGTGGGGCGCCCGGCGTGGAGCCTGTGATTGTAAAAGAAAAGTGTCAGTCATGTATGGGAAAACAGTCCTGGGATTTGGGAAAGACAAACGTACCGGGAAGAAAACTAGTGACGGAAGAAGGGGCGAGCGCGGTGTACCAGCCTCTTAACTGGTTGTTTAGGACGACGAAGAGACAGAAAAAGACTGGCGGTAAAAAGGTTAGGAGGGGGGATGAGGGGACACGCAGGGTTAGCGGGGTAGCGAGTACGGCGGGCGGTGGATGGCGCGAAATTCAGGCAACAATGGCTCGATTCGTTGCGTGAATCTGTGAATCCGGGGGATCGTTCCTCTCGCGACCGAGTAACTTCCAACGCACCGAGCAGTTTCGCGGGGTTCACCGAAGGTAGGCTCTTGGCGAGCACCAACGGGTGGATATTCTCCGAGGACGACATGCGCGCGGTCGGGGTACGCGTGACCGGAGTGGGCGACAATGCTGACGCGGAAACCAATTATAAACAAAAAATAACGCCTCCTCGAAAAACAACGACATGTGCCACCCTTCGGCGCGAAAACTCTTCAGAGCTCTAGAGCATACACGCGCCCACAACGACGCTGCGCGCATATCGCATAACGTGTTGTCCCTGCCAAGCATGGACGACACGGAGCATACATCGAGCACTAGCCTCGTCGAGATCCTCTCCTCTGTTCACGGGCGGCAACGCCAAGAGCGTCTCATCAACATGCGTGATCTGAAGGCTGCGGTGAAGTACGGCAAGAAGGAGGCCAACGTGAGCTGGCAAGGAATCAAGAACTGCAAGTACACCTTCGCGGGCATTGTTTTCATCACGGATGAGACCAGCAAATGCGAGATTACTTCTTGGGTACTCCCCGCGTTCGCCTTCGATGTTCCTTTGGTTCACATCACAGAAGGGATGCACCGAGAACACACAGACGCAGTTCGCGCCTTGCAAGACAAAAGCATGTGGACGTCGCACACCGTCATCGTCGTAGACCAGAGTGGCTCGATGCGAAAGACGGATGTTGAGGGTGGAGCGACACGATCGGACGCGGTGTGGATCACTTTGGCACTGACTTGGGTGCAGGACGAGATCTTCGCTGGAACTCGAACGAGCACTGACGTTTTGTCAGTCGTCAGCATGAGAAACAACAGCGAACTGATCGTGGACGCAGAGCCCGTGGACTGGTTGTTGTTCAACAAGCTTATTGCGTTCCTACGTACCTCGATGCCAGGGGAGCATGGCAACTATGTGCAGGCCATCAATCTCGCGGACAAGTGTTTGATGAGGAACACGGTGGGGAGCTGTGCGCTGGCGTTGCTGTTTTCTTCCGACGGGAAGCCAAGTGAAAAATACAAAAAGCTCCCCACCGCCACGAAAATGCATTTGGAACTGTACGAAGAGAGCGAAAAGAGAGCGATGCTGATAGAAGCGCTAGACGACGCGCGTGAACAGGAGATTGCCGGTCGCATCGGTGCGCTCGCTTCGCGTTTCGGCCGGCGACTCACCGTGGGTAACATCGGTTTCGCTGCACCTTCAGAAGAGTTCTCAACGCTTCAAGCCATGACCGATGCGTGCGCGGCGTATCAATGCCAAGCGAGCTTCCACAAGCCGACGCTGACGGCGCAGTTGCTGCACAGTATCCTGACTGGTCTTTCTTCCACGCTAACGAATACAAAAACCGATCTCACCGCGATAGGTGGTTCGAAGCAAAGAACGGTTCGGGACGTTCGGCGAGAGTCGCAATTCCAGGTGACTGAGGAGACTGTCGTGACTGAACAGGACTGGTGGTCGTACTCTCGAGAAGACATCATTGTCCGACAAGTGTGGGGGGGGGGGTAGACGGCGAGGATGGAGCAAGACGAAAAAGCTCATTCACCCAGATGCGGATGGCGTCGCGATGAGAAACCAAATCTTCGGCGAGGGCGCTGAACGGATTGTCAGCAAGTTCCGCGAGTTTGACGTTGCCGGAAAATTTGTCGGGCCTTGGATGGTCGCGAAGCAAAACAGGTTCATCGACGACGAGAACGACGAGGACCATGCACAGTTCCACCGATCCTTCTGCTCGACGCAACAAACCGCGGGACGCATTGCGCTGAAGTTCAACGAGCGCCTCGCCACGATCCCGGGAGTGACCTCAAGCACGCCGCGGATTAAGTTCCTGGACTGTCAAGTGTACTTGATATATGACGCGAACCTAGCTAGGCGCAATGGGCGTTCTTGTTGAGAAAATGCTGGACGTTTCGAAGTACAAGAAATGGAACAGCAACAACGGATACGTCGACGGCTTGACAGGTGTTCCCGATGCTGTTCCTGATATCTCCGATGAGGAAACCCTCATCGAAGGGATGTTCGCTTCACTTGACTTGGGCGCCATCGCGGAGGGTGACGAAGAAGAGGAGAGCGAGAGTGACGAGGAGTTGCTGGAGGAAGATACTTGGGACTTGACACGCGCGACGGCGAGCGATCGTCGCGTCGGCGTCAAGTTCACCGTGGCGGATATTCCCCAGGCATTTTCGTGCTTTTCATACAGCCAGTCGAACCGTAGGTATCTGGTGTGCGATTTGCCGGGAGTCCTGGATGAGTCAAGCGACACGCCGTGTTTCGAGCTCACCGACCCGGTGATTCACTGCCGCAGCGTGAGCGGCCGGAAAAACGTGTTCGGCCGGACGGACCGCGGCCAGAAAGGGATCGACTCGTTCTACAAAACGCACAAGTGCAGTGACCTCTGCGAGGCGTTGGAGAAGACGTGGCTCGAAACGAAGGCTGAATCGTAACAACGTAAAAGACATACCTTCAGGTAAGACAGTTGCACGTTGTAGTCTCCGGTCGTCCGGTGTCAAAATTCGTCGGCCTCGTCATCAATAAAAACGAAAAAATCGCAAAATATCGTACTCATGTCACAACACTACTCACGACTAACATATCACACTCATATTTCAAGCATCGTACTCATTTCAAGACTACAATCCTTTAAAAGTTTCCTCGCAAAAGCTAACGGCGAACCAGTCGTTCAACGCGACGTCGCTTTGGCGCACTTTTGCTCTTGGCGGGTCGGGGTATTTCTTCGCCGCTTCTCCGAAATCGCACGCCCTTTCCTCAACCTTTTTAAAACAAAAGAACGCCACTTTGGGGGACATTTTTGTTTCAACGACCTCCATGCCTATGGTGGCGAGCTGTTTTGTTAAAATCGATTGCGTCGAGAACGGCGAGTTTTCGATTGTTCGCCTGGGAAGCATCAGGAAAAACAAACCGCCGGGCGCTAAGTGCGACCTCGCCAGCGCCAACATCCGCCCGCGCTTCAACGCCGAAGAAACGCAGTTCAAGACCATCGAGCACACCACCACTTTGTATTCCTGTGCAGGCGTGATGTCAAAAAAATCCATCGTCTCGATTTTAGGGTGCTGGCTCTTGATATCCACCGCCCGCACGGCGAGCCAAGGCACTGCCAAAAGCTGCGTGTTCACCGCGCCCACCTCTAACAGGCGCAACTTCGGTTCGCTTTTTTTAGGCCGCATCCCCAACCTGGTGAGCACCGCGAACACCCACTTACACGTTCGGTGCCGCCCCGTGGTCAGCACGGAGGCTTCTTGGTACGCCTGCCGGCCACCCAGGCCCTTCAATTGGCGTTCGAGCTCCTTTTTCGAGCTCTTTCCCGCAGCGTGCGGACCGCTTTTGTGTTTGTTTCCATCGCTGCCGCCGCCCGTCACCAAATCCAGCTCGCGTTGTATCCGGTGAAACTCAGACGTGACGTGCCTGGCGCGTTTCAAGGACTTCATCGCAGACGGAACCAACGGCCGGGGCGGACCCGCATTACCGCTCCTCTTCTTCGCCATGTCAAGGCGAAGAAGAGGCGGAGGGGAGTGACGAAGTGGCCGCCGACAATTGCTTTTTAGACTTGTCATCAACTCCCTTACACTAAAATATTGCGACGGGCGCTCGAGAACCGTTTCGTGGAGTGTCACACTCTGGGGCGGGGGCGGGGGGGCGGGGGCACCGTGTCTGCGTACCAATGCATGAAAGTATTCATTAAAGGAAGAATAAATGATGATACAATCCTCGGGCCACGGCAAGCGCAAAGGCACGTAGTGGACGCCGTCGCTACTGCCGCCACTGTGGCTTCGCTGTTACTAAATCGCCGCTACTTCGCTGCTACTATTAACATCGCCGGTCCTTTTTGGTCAGCATCAAGCTTCGTGGACGCCAAAATGGAGGCGATTACGCACGCACGATGACGTGCTCGTCAATGACGTGTGTTGCGCTGCACGTATGTATGATCCGCGCAAGTATTTACGGACCGCGGTTGTGTTCCCGCGCTCGCGCTCTGCGGGGGCGACAAAGGCGAACCTCTTTTTGTTGCGCCGAGTGAAACGCGCGCGACGCGACAAGTGACACTTCGTTGGGCGGGGGCGAGTGGGGGCGGGTATCGGAAACAGCACCCTGTACGTTACGTGGACTGGTTTCAACAGCAACCTGCGCCGCCCCGAGTGGAACAACGCCATCCCTGGCCGGCCTTGGTAACTTCATGGATGGGAAAATTCGCAACACGTTCAGATCTGATAAAGTACTCTTCCCTCCAGACGATGCACTTGCTCGTCCGCAAACCGAAGATGCACGCTTCAACAAGTGTTGTATCGCTCACGAGAGGACCACGGGTGCTACGTGTTATGGATGTCTATGACGATTCATTGGAAATTGGAAATCCAGGCGTGCGCCTGTGTGTGTGCCGCCTTGGTGCTTGACGTGATGAGTGAGAATAAAATTTCGTCAAAAGTGGTTTTTAGGGCAACAAGACCAACTCAAAATCGTGTTGAGTCCATCAGTTCGTGCCGCGCGGGTCCACACTTCCGATGTCGACTCCAAGGAAGGAGCGGCTTGTGTCGCCACGCAAAGACAACCCCGACCTTTTCAACTCGCCTCAGCCCGCTGGCGGCGGCGCGGGCGATGACCTCGACGAAGACGAGGAAGGGTTCGCCACGATGTCACAGCTGGCGTACCAGAAACCGACGTTTCCCGCGGAGGAAGAAGCGCTGGGGCACGGCGGGTCCCGGGCGGGTAAAATAGTCATCGACCCCGTGCACGGGCACATGTACTTCCCCGGGTTGGTGGTGGATGCGATCGATACGCCCCAGGTGCAAAGACTGCGGGAGCTGAAACAGTTAGGCACCGCGTACTACGTCTTCCCCGGATCGTCGCACAACAGGTTCGAGCACTCGCTAGGTACGTGTCACCTCGCGACGAACATGTACGAGGGTTTGCGGCGAAGTAGTGGTAAAGCAGTGCGACAGCACGTGAGCCAAGCGGACAAGCTCGCGGTGCAGCTCGCGGGGCTTTGTCACGACTTAGGGCACGGACCGTTTTCGCACGTCTTCGACAACGAGTTTCTTCCAAAGCGACATCCCAACTGGGATCCTAAAAACCCGGCGTGGTCGCACGAGTCAATGAGTAGCGACATGTTCGAGTGGATGGTGGAGGACAACCACATCGACATTGATCAAGAAACAGTTAGGAAAGTCCGTGACTTGATCACCAGCGACGACGCGCGCGCGCCACCCGGCAAAAAGTTCCTGTGGGACATCGTGGCGAACAAACGAAACTCCGTGGACGTTGATAAGTTCGAGTACATCATGCGGGACGCGTACAACACCGGCGTGAAGGGCAGTGTAGATATCTCGCGGTTACTCTCCATGATCAAAGTCATTGATGACAAAATCTGTTTCAAAGCCTCCGAGGTGTACAACGTGTACGAGCTGTTCCACACCAGGGCGTCGCTTCACCAGAAGGTGTACACGCACAAAAAAGCGAAAGGCGTCGAGTACATGGTCGTTGACGCGCTCGCGGAGGCGGATATCGTGTGGAACCGGGAAATTTCAAACGCGATTTGGTCGCCTCAGGAGTTCATCAAGCTGGATGACACGATTTTGAAAAGAATCGAGTGGAGCCGGGAGCCCGGGTTACAGAAAGGTCGGGACCTTGTTCGGCGAATACGCACGCGGGATTTGTACACCTACGTAAACGAATACACGGTGCCGGAGCACGACATCCCGAACTTCACGCCGGTTTGCGAAACAGACATCACTACGTGCCAGGGAGACAATAACGTTCCAGGCGGGTTACGCCCAGAAGACATCGTGGTGCACAATATGAAAATCGATTACGCCATGAAGAACAAAAACCCGGTGGATAGCGTGTTTTTTTTCCAGGATTACGGCGACAAAAACTGTTTCCACATCGACAAAAGCAAAGTCTCCGTGTTGCTTCCTTCGAACTTCATGGAAAGGAAAGTCCGGGTGTACTCGAAAAACCGCTCGCAGGAGTATGTAGAAGCCGTGGACCAGGCGTTCGTGAACCACCAGCGGCGGATGTACGCCGCGGCGCAGCAACTCACGCCGGCGCGGAAACGCCGGCGCAGCGCCACCGCGGTTTTCAACGAGGAGACGAGGAACACGCAGTGATGAGAGATGGAGTTTAGGGATTGAAATATTCTCCCCGTAGGCATCTCATCTTGTATCTATTCAGACGTATTAGGAAGCACTTCGCACCCAATGCTCGTTCAGATTTTATAGGCACGCCCCGACTGTTCACTCAGATTTTCTCACTCACGCCCAGCATTTTCTTCACGCTGTCCGCTGCGTTTTTGAACCCCTCGGCTGCTTTTTGTGCCGGCATCCGCGTTTCCTCTTCAGGCGGTATGACGTACACCAAGTCACCGGGCGGCTTGAACATGGATTTCGGGTCCGCTTTGTCAAGCACCATGAACCCAAACTCGAGTTCCTTCGCTGCTTTCAGCATGGGCATCCGGCGGCACATCTCTTCGAGCTGGATGATGTCCTTGTAAATGGCTTGCCCGATGTTGTTGCGCAGCGACGAGAGCGCCAGCTCTTTGCTCATGTCGCTCCCTAAGCCCTTGACTAACGTGTTCGCGGTGCTTCCCCCGGTCACCACGTTTAACGGGTACCAGCTCTTGAACCCCTTAACGGAACGGACGTAAATCACGAACTGCTCGTTGTCCGGGTCGATCGGGGGCATGTATTGTTCCCTGCGGTTCGCGAGCGTGGCAAACGAATTTGAGGACACTTGTCAGCGGATGAGGAAAAGAAAAATGGGATGGATAAGCCGAGGACCGGGAGGGGTGGTCACCCCCGGAGACACGCGAAACATGGTGAGTTGCCCCGGGTGTGGCAACCGACTCAACGCAAACGGACTTACATGGAGGGCTGACCGCCGGGGCGACCGCTTTGTTGGCCAGCGCGTTTGCCGCCGCCCTTGCCCTTCGCGGAGACATGAAGGCCAGCGCGCATAGGCGCGGCCACCGCGTTTACGCGCTTTGCCACGAGATCGCGCGCACCCCGGGACGTGAACACAGATCCCCGGGCGGAGGTAACAGGTGCGGTGCAACAAGACATCATCGTAACGCTTGTCGTGTGTTTCTCCTGGACAGACGGCGCTTAGCGTTGTGCCGGGGCGACGGACGCGAAAGTCTTCACCACGTTGATTCGATCGGCCACGTGTCGATCGTAAATCCGCGCGCGACGTCTGGTGGGATCGTCTTTGCTTTTCTCCGCCACCGCCGCTCTTTCCCGTCGAAACCACAGCCTTCGCGAGACTCCGGTGCGCGCCTCGCGCCTCCCCATCTTACCGTACTTGGCGGCTCGTGTTGGGCGTGACGTACGGCTACTCCTGCCGCGTCCCGTCCGCGCCTGACGCGATGCCGGTTGCGCCGGATGCCCCTTCTCCCGCATCGCCGATACACTTCGAGGTGCTCGCCACCGACGGGCGCGCGCGCGCGACTCGTTTGACGTTCACCGCTGGCGACCGCAAGTGCCTTACTCCGATGTTCATGCCCGTGGGCACGCAGGGCAGCTTAAAGGGCCTGACCTCGCAGCAGCTTGTGGATTTGGAGTGCCAGGTCGTGCTCGGGAACACGTACCACCTGGCGAACCGGCCCGGGACGGATGTGCTGGAATCCCAAGGCGGGCTCGCGAGGTTCATGAACTACAAACAAGGCGGCACGCTGACGGACTCGGGGGGTTTCCAGATGGTCAGCCTTCTGGACCTGGCGGATATCACGGAGGAAGGCGTGATGTTCCAATCACCAGTGGACGGTAAGGAAATGCTGCTGACACCGGAAAAGAGCATGCAGATTCAAAACGCAATAGGCGCCGACGTGATAATGGCGCTGGACGACGTTGTGTCCTCCGTGTCTTCGGACGCGGCGCGGTTCGAACAAGCCACGCACCGAACCCTGCGTTGGATCGACCGGTGTATCGAGGCGCACGTGAACGTTAAACATCAAGCCTTGTTCGGTATTGTGCAGGGGGGGCTGGATTCACGGCTACGATCAATTTGCCTCGAAGGGTTGATCAAAAGAGACAAAGACCTGCCGGGGTACGCGATCGGCGGGTTAGCGGGCGGCGAGGAAAAGGCGGAATTCTGCAAGGTGGTGAAACAGTGCTGCGACGCGCTTCCCCAAAATAAACCACGGTACGTCATGGGTGTCGGGTACCCCCTGGACCTGGTGCTTTGCACAGGACTAGGCGCGGATATGTTTGACTGCGTGTACCCGTCCAGAACCGCGCGCTTCGGCACGGCGCTGGTGGACGGCGGGACGATTCGGTTGCGGACTTCGGTACGTTTGTGTTTCCCAAATCCAAACACTGTTTACCACCCCTCTTTGAGTGCAGTACTAGTAACATTTACTGGCAACTGTTACAACTACATACATCACAAGTGCACTCTTTACTGCCCCAGGACGACTGCAGTACTTACAATACTACAGTACACCCATACTCAAGACTCAAGACTGACACTTTTCGGTTACACTCACAGGAGTTTAAAAACGACTACCGGCCCATTTGCGACGCGTGCGACTGCTTGGTGTGCAAGCAGTACACGCGCGCGGCGCTGCACGCCACGATCACGAAAGAACCACAAGCCGCGTCGCTGTTGACGTACCACAACATCAGGCACCAGATGAGGCTGTGTCAACAAATGCACGAGTCTATTCTCGACGGCGGGTTTGGATCCTTCGCGCGCGAGTACGTGCGAAAACAGTTCCCGAAAAAAGACGAACCCGCGTGGGTCAAGGCGGCGCTGCACATGGGGGGGATAGATTTGTAACAAGAAAAACGGGACTACGCTACTATTTACTACACGGAGTATGTCTAATTCTGGCTACCAACCTCCGTCTCCCTAATACAACGCCCCTCCTCCCGCTAGCGTCCTCGCGACGGCGACGCAATCCTCGTTCGTCGCGGCGTCGACCCACACGCGGCCGTTGAACCCGATGACCAACTCAAACGCGATCTGCTCGCCAAGCGCTTCCAACGCCTTGCTTCCCGCGTTCGAAAGCAACTTCTGCGCGCTGTGCGTGGCGCTTTGGTAGGTGTACCCTCCGTGCAAAACCCCGAGGCCTCCCGCTTTTTCAAACTTATCCACGCACGTCAACAGCGGCTCCGTGGTGGCGAACGACGTTTTCAAAACGCGGCAGTGCACCAAAGAACCCACCCCGAGTTTCGGGCGGTTGTGTTTCGTCGCGCCTTCGAAGGACAACACGGGAAGCACCGCTTTGTTCGGGGCGCCAATGTCCACGTTGTAGTTCTCGGCGTGCACCTCTGACACGATTCCAAGCACGGTTTCCCCTTCCGCGGGGATGTACCGATGGACACGCACGTCGAGCCAAGCTTCGCCTTCCCGCACGTTCAGGGTTCCCGCGAAGTGCGACGCCACATCAGTGCCCGACTTTTGTAACCCGTCCCCAAGACGCAGGTGCGACTTGCCCTGAAGAAACGAAGCGCTCGAGATGATCTCCCCAGGAAGCATCCTCCCAGGAGACGCGTGTGGGCTTGACAGCGGGCGCCGAGGGAAGTGATTTTGGGCGGCGGCGGCGAGTTTTGTGAACCAAAAATTAAAGCTTCCAAGAACGTGAAACGCTTCGCCTCCCGCTGTTTTGGTCACGTGTGACCCGCTCGCGCGGCCCCACAGTTTGACGCGCGCGGCGACCGTGAGTGACAACAATATGGTGAGCCCGCGTTTGTCACACGACATGGCAGACGTGGCCGTGCGACTTCCTCTTCACCTCCGCGTTTACCCGACCCTGCCCCTGGAAAAGCATTTTCGCCATGCGCTGGAAACGCACGATAACAACGATTGCGACCGAGCGATGGCGCCCGCTACCGCGGACTGGCAACCGCTCGAGGAGCGCGAAGAAATCGGGAGCTCAGAAAAGTCTGGTTCGGAACACCCGAACCACATCAGCTCTGCGTATCGGTGCTCCAAGCACGTGGCGCGAGAAAAAGTGACGCGGCGACGCGACCGCGAGGCAGAGGCACCGCCCGAACCGACGAAACACGATTCGTTTGAAAACGCCGCGACGGCGTCCGCGCGTTCGGACGTCGTCAAAGCGGTGATGGTGTTCGAGGATGTTTTCCCGGAAGCGCTTGAAAGCCCATCCGTTCCCCTGATGCAGCTAGACGCGGATTCGCTGGTGTTGGAGGAACTAGCGCAGGCGCTGAACCGCGAGTGCGGGAAACGTGTGAAAGTCATCGACTTGTTTTCGCACAACACGTGCGCGAAACTGTTGGCGTTCGTCGCGGCGCCGTGAGACGGCGCCGTTGATGTGTTTAGTTGGTTACGCAATCCATTTATTAGAAATACCCGCCGTACCGTAGGGTAGGTACAACACAGCTTTATATACCCTAAATACCTTCGCAATCTGATTACACGAACGTTATGTTCCGCTGGCTATCCAGCAGCCACACGTCTAGCGAGGCGTACTCGTCAAGACACGCGTCAAGGACGTCTTTGCTGTGTCCTTTCGATATCAACAGCGCGGTGGCCCGTTCGTACGGAACCTCGCCCGTCCCTTCCTTGTCCGCCCAGTCCCGGATCGCCATGTACACCGCGGTGATCGGGTCCACTTTCGGGCCTTGGTCCTGTAACGTGTCTTCCAGGCTCACTTTGGACATCTTCATCAAACGCAGGGCTTCGTTCACGTCGTCCTCGATGACTTCGCTTGACCACCGTAGGCGCGCCAGGGCTTCCGAAAGCCGCAAAATCGAAAGCAACGTACGCGCGGTGGTGTACCCCATCGCCTTCTCACCCTGCTCGATCTCGTCCTGCCGCATCTCCGCGTACGCACCCGCGATGTACTCGGTGAGGGACTCGGGGACGAACGGGTGGAACGACCGCGCGTGCGCGATGTACGCCCGCAACTCGTGCGACACGATCGGCGTGAACGACAACGCGGGCGGCCGGCCTTCCCGGTGCACGTGAAGCACGTGGTGCGCGAGGGCGATGTCGCCTTCCGCTGAGGCGGTGTCCAGAATCAGCCACATCAGGTCGAACCGCGAAAGCAACGCCGCGGGGAGGTTTATGTTTTCCTGCGGCGTCGCGGCGACGTTGTACCGGCCGTACGCCGGGTTCGCGGCGGCGAGCACGGCGGTTCGCGCGTTCAGGGTGGTGGTTATTCCCGCTTTCGCGATGCTCACGGTTTGCTGCTCCATCACCTCGTGAATCGCAGTCCGGTCGCTTTCGTCCATCTTGTCGAACTCGTCGATGCAGCAAATGCCGTTATCCGCGAGCACCAGGGCGCCGCCTTCTAAGATCATCTCCCCGGTCACCGTGTCGCGCGCGACGGAAGCGGTCAACCCGACCCCCGAGGACCCTCGACCGGTGGTGTACACCCCCCGGGGCGCGACGGTGATGATGTGCTTCAAAAGCTGCGACTTCGCCACACCGGGGTCGCCCATGAGGCAAATGTGCACGTCGCCTCTGATTTTGATCCCATCCCCCAGACGGCGCGTCACGCCGCCGCAAAGCAAAAGGAGCAACGCCTTTTTGATATCGGCGTGTCCGAAAATCTCCGGCGCGATGCTTTGCGCCAACCTCCCGTAAATGTCGGCTCCCTTTCTGTGTTGTTTCAGCTTCTTCATGTCCTCTGAAGACACCGTGAAGTCGCTGTACCGCGTTTTGCACTGTGTCACCGCCATCGCCTCGACGTACGTGTTCGCCACCAACCCCGCGTGCATGGCTTTGAACCCCGTGAAGGGCTTCGGCAGGAAGATCCCGGTGATGCTCACCACGTCCCCGGGTCCCATGGACCGGGTCAAGTCCCCCTTGACCTGAATCGTGAGTGACCGCGGAATATGACCAACAGGCACGTCCTCCGAGATCTCTTGTACCTTGACTTCCTGGTACTTGATGAACTTACTGGCGCGCGTTTCCAGAAACAACTGCGGCTGCGCGCCGCCTCTTCTTGAGTTACAGTAACTGGACGGACACTTCGAAATCGGGTTGAAGCTATCACCAAGGACTTCCTGGTACACCTCGAAGTCGCACCCGTCACAGGTGAAGCACGCCACTTCTAACAAAGGCTTCACGTCCCCGACCCGGGTGCAAATGCCTTTGAACGTGACCAAGTGTCCAATCTCGGCGGCTTTGATTGATCTTATTGTTCGCGTCGCCGCTTTACCGCCCGGCTTGAAGAACACCCGGAAGCGCCTTTTCAAAATCTCAGGCAACACCCTGGGAACGTCTTCGCCGGTTTCGCCATCCGGACCAGCTTGTTCCCGCTGCCGAGTCAACACATCAAAAGAGTCCTCCTCCACCGCGCCGTACGAACGCTCGGGCATGAGCTCATCCGCGCACTGCGAGAAGAGCGAGATGTACCGCCTCGTGTTGCTCTGCACGTCTTCCTGGAACGTCTGCAACGCGTTGTCGGAGCCGCAGTGCTCCGCGAGATCACTCAAATCTATATCAAGCGTCTCCCGCTGTCGATCCGCGATCTCCTGTAACATGTCCAAGTACTTGAACCCATCACCGGTCGAGCTCGTGAACGATCTGAAGAAGGAGGCACATTTTTCTGTCGCGGGTGGGTGAACAGGGTGGTGGTCAGGCGGGCGCGCGTAGGGTACCAACGGCTCAACGAACGCGCGGAACACGTGCCAGTAACGTACCTTTCTCCGCCTTGTAGTCGGGATTCGTCGCCATGAGCCCGAGGTCGGCGCGACCACACGAATGAGTGCGGGTGCAACGACGAATTCAAAATAAGATGAGACGAAACTGAGGCGAGCCGCGCGCCTGTTCGCTCTAAAAACGATTTTATCCTTGGAAGGTTCTTTGTGTCTTCTCTGTTCGACACAATCAACACCCCCGCGCGCGCGTTCCCTAGGCCACACCTCACCGCACCTCCACGTCCCACCCCCAACATGGCCACCCCTCCACCCCCCGCTTCCATGGAAGCCGTAGTGGACCTCCGGTCCGAACCCGCCGGGTTCGTGGTGCGGCCTGACGGCCGGAAGGTCGCGTACATCATTGATGGCGATCTAAAAACCGCGGCGAACGTTTTCGTGTGCTTCCACGGCATGTTCAGCAACGCGAGTTTCTTCAAGAACGGCGCGCCTGAAGGCAGCGCGTTCGTAAGCATCGACCGCATGGGCTACGGTAAGTCCTCCTACGTCTCCCCAGAGAAGTTCTCGTACCAAGACATGGTGGACGACGCCAAGGCGATCATCGACAAATTCCCTCACCAAAATCTTCGTCATGGCGCACTCCGCGGGAGGCCCCAACGGCTTGATTCTGGCCGCCGCGCTTGCCCAGCCAGGTTCCAAAACCGAGGTCCTCGGTGTTGGCATCCTGGCCGGCGAAACCGAGTACACCGTGGAAGGCGCCCCACAAGTACCGGGGAACATCAAGTGTTTCATGGGAACTTGCGTCGGGGGGTGCTGCATTCCAGGTACGGCCGTAGGGGCTTTCCCAAATCCAGACACTGTTTACAGCCCCTCTGTGACCACACTAGTTTCATTCAAAGGAAGTACTTCCTACTGCTAGTAACGTATTTACTACTAGTAACATTTATCAGCATTGTGGTAAATTGACACCGTACTGGTAACTGTTACAAACCTGTACTCGCCGACTCAAGACTGACACTTTTCTTTTACAATCACAGTCTGCCCGTGCGTGTGCGACTGGGGCTTTTTCGGGGACTGGAAGCTGAAGCACGGCGCCTATCCCTACAAAATCGAGGATATCACTTGCCCGGTTGTTCTGTACTATGCGGAAAAAGACGCCATCATCGACGAGAAGCTGACCAACTTAACCGCGAAACGGTTACAAAACGCGACTGTTACGCTCATCCCCAAAACCGATCATTTCAGTTGCGCCACCCCCGCTTTCCAAAAGCAACTCGCCCTCGAAGTCATCGTCAAGAAGTAGATTGATGGTTGATTGATTGATGATTGATTGCAGTACGACACATGCTATCGCACTGTCGCGCGTTGCGACAGAACTTGAAAGGAGGGATGGAGGTTTAGAGTTTTCGGGGCTTCCGAGGAAAGCGTTACAACTCGAGGGGCGCTCTTTTCTTTCGTAACGTCCTAGGGAATGAATGAGATCCACAGCCACAACATCCGCGCACAACACCCTCCGTGAGACCCCCAAGACCCGAGCGTAGCTCCGATACTCCCGCGCGTGGTCGCATCGCGACTGCCGCGAATGAGTCCGACGCGCCAGAAGCCGTTTTCATTTCAATCCGCCTCCTACCTACGTCAATACTCATCTCACCGTGACCCCCCCTCCCTTGATGACGACCTTCCCCTCGCACACGTCGTACCTGACGGATATCCCGTCCAGCACAACCTCCCACTTTCCTTGGGTACCAACTTCATTTTCCAAATCCACCCGCTCGCGTTGGTGGAAACTTCTTATGTCGCGCTGCAGCGCCTGTTTGCAAAACGCGCAAAACTCCTCACCCGACTGGTACAAAGATCTGAATGCGGTACCCTTTTTCATCCCAGAGTTCCTCGCCCTCCACACTTCCCTAATACACGCCTCCGCGCCTTGTTCAAACTCCACGCTGGCGATTAAAAGCGGCTCGCCGTTCGGGTCGCTCGAGGTTTCGTCCACCCAAATCGGCGCGAAGGAATCTTCGCGCGAAAGCGCTTCGCAAAACGGCAAGTACGGTTTTATATCGAGCACGGGGGTTTCGTCGACTAAATCAGCACCTTCCACTTCAAGAACGCCGTGTTTCACGTCCACGGAGCGTATTCTGCACAAGCTCATGCCTACTGGGTTGGGCCGGTGCGGCGAGCGGGTGGCGAGCACGCCCCTCCTTTCGCCGTTCAGTCGCGGCACGCGGACTTTCGAACGCGACGTGGTTCGGTTTTTGTCGTTATCGCCGCCTTCGTCGCGCAAACCTCCCATCCCTACATGCAGGTCCGTATTTTTGTGAAACACGTACACGAGCCAGACGTGCGAGAACTGTTCAAGGCCTTCCAGGGAACTGCCCTGGACGTGTTTCGCCAACGTCAAACGGCCGCGCGCGAGCGGCACCAGCTGCGGCTGGCGCGGCGTTCCGTTGCGACAGGTGAAGCACGATTGAAACGTACCGATGGGAGTCAAGGGGAACACGGTCAGACCAGGGGGTCCATCCGTGGTTTCTTTGAGTTGATCGTCACCAGACACACGACACGACGTGCTTGCTGTGTCTTGCGAAGTGCCGTGTCTGGCGGTTTCGTTGTTATCGGCAACAGCATCAACGCCTGTCTTCTCGGTACGCCTTCCCAACTCGACTCCGCCGACATCCCCATTTCTCATCGACATCGACATCGCCATCAGTTTTAGTTTCACCTCGCGTAACTCTCGTTCCGCGTTTATTCGGCCTCGTCGCTCGCTCATCTTCCCAGAGCACTCTCGGGAAAGAGCCGCTCTTAACGCCTCAACCGAGGCATCCTCGGGGGGGGGGGTCATGCAGCCCAAACGGCGCCGCGAGTTGTGAACATTTCTCGGAAAAAAACAACACGCGCTTTTTCGGAAACGGGAAATGCGCACTCCCCAACGCCCAACCACCTGCTGGCGGCAGGTCCTTCAAAACGTCCGCACGCGGCTGCACGTTCGCACCAAGCGCTCGTCCGCGCCGTCATGTCGACATCCGCGTGTTGTCCGCAGCACGTCTCCGCACGTGTTTTCTTGCGACAGCGCGTGGCCTTGGATACGCGTCCCGGGGCCTCAAATCGTGGTGTCGGTGCTGGAAAAGCTGGACACGCTCGGAGAACACCAAGGCGGGACTCAAGAATAACTCAACAGAATGGATGCCCCCCACGAAGCCGTGTTCCACCACAACGCAGGCCTGGTGTGTACACACGGGCTTCTTTCGACACGCCGCCCTCGAGCTGGCACGTGTCTTCAGAGGCCCTCGGTGCCGGCCTCGTGACCGAAACTCTGTGCATTTTGGAAACCAACCTGGATGACTTGTCTCCCCAAATCGTGGCGTACGCGTTTGAGGAGTTGCTCGCCTCTGGGGCGCTGGACGTGTGGTCATGTCCGGTGCAGATGAAGAAAGGCAGGACGGGGGTTGTTTTGAGTGCGCTTTGTGACCCGGAAACAGTGGCACGACTGGCCGAGGTACTGTTCAAGGTACGAATCGTTTTGGCGTTTTTCGGCGTCCCGGGAGATGTGTTTCTGCTTCATCTTCTAAATCCAAAGCGTCTTTTTCGTCGCGTCGCGCGACTGATGTTGCCTTGCCGTCCACCGTGCCGCCGCGCTGATTTAAACCTCACTTTGTACTCATCGCACCGTCGTTTTATCCTCACGTAACAGGAAACCACCTCCCTCGGTGTTCGCGTCACCGAGTGTCACCGAGTAAGCCTGCCTCGAAAAGTAACGAACGTCAACACGCGGTGGGGCCCGGTTCGCGTGAAAGTCGGAACGAGGGAAACCTGGACGACGTCGGGCGCGGAGGAAACGAACGTCCACCCCGAGTACGACGATTGCGCGGCGGCGGCGAGAACACACGGCGTGCCGCTGAAAAATGTGTTCCGAAGCGCCGTGGATGCGTACTTCGCGAGGAATCCGCAGGCGGAGTAGTTTCACACGCGTACACGTCGAGTTCGCGTTTCGCGCGTGGGCAACACCGCAAACACAAACGCGCTGACCGTCCCGGTTGCCAACCTGGAGGACGTTCAAAGCCAAAGTTTGTCCGTGGGAATCGCGCACGCGTGTGCTTTGCTAAAGAACGCCACGTTACGGTGCTGGGGAGAAAACTCACACGGGAGTCTTGGAGTTGGCGACATCACGGACAGGCTGATACCCGTGACCGTCGCCGGGATCGGCGACGCGCGGAGCGTGCGTTGCGGTTTGATGTACACCTGCGCCGTTGGTGCTCGCGACGATTCGTTTTGGTGCTGGGGGCGAAACTCGCAATACCAGCTCGGGTTAGACGGGTTGTCGACAAACAGGTGGGTACCCACCGAAGTGTCTGGGATTACAATGCTCCCTCGCAAGTGCACGTGCTGCGAGACGAAGATGAAAGCACGGGGATACGTCGTAGACCGGTGCGTGAGTTCGTGTGGTGCGTGAGTTCGTGAAAAGGCGAAGGAGGGTTTTTCGGTGCCGCCGTGTTAATTACACAAATTGTACTCACCTGTAATATTAACCGCTCTACTACCTTCACCGCATCTTCGGTACTTTCGCCAGTCGCATTCGCGTCGCGGCGCGACCAGTGGTTTTAGTTCGCTGTTTGCTGACTGTTCGCTATTTGGTGACGATTGAATGACGAGTTGGCGAAAGAAATCAATCACAATGAGTTCCGCCTCTCCGTGCTCTCAGAACAGCAGCCACAACAGATGTACGAACAGCACGTACACCAACAACCCAAGCCTCCACAGAGGTCTTTTGTGCAAGTACCCGCTCGCTTTATCCAGCGTCACGGCGGCACGCAACACGTGTTTGTTCCGCAACAAACACTTACTACCCAGTCGTAGTGTCTTTTCCCGACCGCACAAACCCCTGTAAGTTAAGCGTGTCCGAGTTCAGCCCAGCTTGCTTTAGCAACTCCGTGGTTTCCATGCCGTTCGCCACGTCCCGAATGCGTTGAGCGATCTGTTCGACGTTCATCTTGTGACAGTTGAACTGGTCCTTGAACCCGTTCACGAACTCCACCGCCACGACGGGGGGCGCATCATCCGATCGCACTTTGTGCTCCAAAACACACTCCGGGTTGGACACTTTCGCGGCCTGGCAACGCTTCAGGAACTCCCGGACAGCGGCGCTTCGCTGGTCACTCGCGGAAAACTGAATGCGCACGCGAGTTAGCTGACGGAGTGGCATCCTCCCTGCCACGTCCGCCGCGACCGCGCGCGGAGTTTTGACGCAGGCCACGTGAAGACCCTGATTATAATTGGATTTATAGTTTTAGACTTGCCAATCTTTGCCGCACACCTCGGCGCACTCTCATCCGCGGCAGAGCAGGAGGACGGCCAAAAATGTCGTGACCAATGGGGACCGTCGCGTCGCCCTTACGACTGTTCTTCGAGCTCGCATCGCGGGGTTCAGGCCAGCGCGAGGCGCTTTCGTGGCACCCGGCGCCACCGCGACCCGTGGTTCGTTGGACCTACCGCCGTTTGTGGTTCGCGGCGGTGGACGGTGCGAAACTTCTCGTGTCAAGCGGTGCGGTCCCTTCCGCGGCCTCTGCGAGTCGTGGACAGAATGCCATCGCGGTCGCGGTCGAGGAAGGCGTAGAGCTCGTCGTCGCGTTCCTCGCCATCGCCCTGGCAGGCGCGGTTATAGTGCCCATCTCGGCTAAGGAACCCCCAGCGCGCATCGCATCCATCTTAGCAGATGCGAACTGCGTCGCCGTGATTGTGGATTCCAGAAACAACGCGGACGGTCATACGTCGCGCGTGGAAGAAGCCGTGAAACTGGCGAGCCTTTCGCACGTAACAACCCGAATCGAAGCGGCTGATCTCGTGCCTTTGAACGATGACTCAGTCGCGTGCGCTGATCGAAATTTACAAGACAGCGCGGTTGGGTTGCAACTCGACGACGATGATGACGATGACGACGCGAATCAAAAAATTTCGCACGTCGTGTTCACGTCCGGCAGCACCGGCCGTCCGAAAGGGTGCGTTTGCACCAGACAAGCGCTTTCGTGGTACTGTTTTGGTAAAAACGAATCACACCGTGTCGATAGTGGCTCAACGGTGTTCATCGCGTCGCCGCACACGTTCGATCCGTGCTTGGGGGATATTTTCGCGACGCTCGGAGCCGGCGCGAAAATCGCGCTGGCGCCTAAAAGAAACGTCTTCGCGAACTTGGTGACGTGCCTCGTCGAAACAAGCGCCACGCACTTGTTAACCACGCCGACGATGCTGGGTACTGTTCCGGTTTCTGAAATTCAGAGTGTGCAAACGCATCTCAAGGTCGTCGCCCTTGGCGGTGAGCCCATGTCTTTGGCGTTGGCCAAAAATTGGGTCCGACACATCGATACGTTCGCCAACACCTTCGGCGTGACCGAGTGCTGCGTGTATCAAACGTTTTGCAAAATCCACCGCGACGACGTTACGGAAAGTTCCATTCGGCGCGTTGGTACGCCGTTGTCACGTCAAGGCGTGCGCCTTTTCGTGACCAGCCCGGAAGACACCACGGGTGTTTACTTGAAGGAGTTCTTTGTCGGTGACGACGACGACCATTTCGTCGGTACCGATTTGCTCGCGCTGTGGATCGCCGGAACGCAAGTCGGGTCGGGGTACCTAAACGATTTACGCGCCACTGATACGTCTGTGACTGATACCGGAGACACTGAAGAGTCCACGAAAGTGCAGTCATCAAGCTTTCACAAACTCGTGTTGGACGAATCGGGAAACGAAACCGCGGTGTATCGCACCGGGGATCTCGTGCGTCGCGGCGCGCGAGCCGGAGGGGGGGGTGGGGACACTACGAACAAGAGTTCCTCTTACCTTGAATTTTTCGGGCGCCAAGACCGGTGTCAAGTGAAGCTCAACGGCGCGCGCGTGGATTTGCGCGAAATCGAACTCGCGGTTTGTGGGTCGGGATTTGTGAGTGCGTGCGTCTGCGTCGTCACGAAGAGCACTCTTACGGACAGTACCAAGAGTACTGAAAGTACAAACGCGCCGGACGTTCTCACCACGCACGTGACCCTACACCCGGGGGAATTGTTCGACGCCGCGTCGCGAGTCGCGCTTGAGGTTTTCGCGGCTTGTTTGTTGCCGCCCAACTTTGTCCCAAAACGGTTCGTGCGATGGGACAAATTCCCCTCGACGAGTACTGGGAAGGTTGATTTGAAAGAGATGGAAAGGAAAGGACACGAGACGTCGTGCGATTCGCGCGCATCAGATGTATCAACCCAAGAAACCCAAAACAAGTTAACCCCAAACGAACTCGCGGTCGCGAACGCGTGGAGCGAAGCGCTTGGTTTGTCCACCTCGAACGGAATTTCCGCGGACGACGACTTTTTCGCCGTCGGCGGGAACTCGGTAAGCGCGCTGCGAGCCACGCGGTGTTTGGAGCGACGCGCGCAATCAGGTGGACGCGGAAACGAAAACCCGCGCGACGAAACCGGGGAAGGGGACACCGAAACCGTCGGGCTCGAAAAAGGCGAAGGTACGTCTTTTATTTCCCAAATAAAAGGCACTGTTTCAAGCCCCTCTTTGATTGCACTACTAGTAACACTTACTGGCAACTGTTGCAACTACATACATCACAAGTGCACTGTTTGCCCATACAGTACACCCATACTCAAGACTCAAGACTGACACTTTCTTTTATTCATCTCAGCGGCTGCTTTTTTCCGCGACGACGAAAAAAGCGCGTGCGCGTTTGACTCCCTGAACGGCTTTTTGTCCCCGCTGGAGCTCTTGACGCGACCGAGTTTGCGTAAGTACGCTGCGTTTTTACAGGAGAGCGGGTATTTCGGGGAGTTCTCCGACGACGGAGACCACCAAATCGCGGACTTACATTTAAAACAACCGGAGCTGGCAACAAGTAAAGCACGCGACGCCGCCGCCGACGAAAAAGAAACGCGTATCACCGCGGCGTTGGTCACCGCGTGCGCTACCGGGCGTGTGGGCTTGGTAAAGTGCCTTCTTCAGTGCGGCGCGGACCCGAACCACACCGCAAGGGACGGGTTCACGCCGCTGCACGTCGCAGCGAGTTGCGAATCGGAAAAGAACGGCGTAGGCGTTTTGAAAGCGCTGCTGCGCGCGGGCGCGGATCCCCGAGCCGTGACCGCCGCGGGCACCACCGCCGCGCACCTCGCCGCGGCAAGAGGCGCTGCTGATTCACTAACCTTGTTGCTCATCCACGGCTGCCCAGTTGACACGACGGACGGGGACAAGCAATCAGTAACTCACCTCGCGGCGCGGTCGGGTGGGTATTTAGTCACGGAAATCGCGGCGACGGCGTGCGCGCCTTTGCGGAACAAAGCCGGCGCGGGGTTGGAAAAAAAAGACGCGTGGCGGCGAACCGCGGCGGACTGGGCTTTGCTTACCGGAAATTGTTGTGCCCTGCTCGCGCTCGTTGACTCTGGGGCGAGGATCACGAAGTTGTCCCACGCAATCGCGCGGTCGTGTGTCGTTGGATTTGAATCCGGAGGAGGAGTTACCGACTCACCAAACGAAGTAGTCCGAGTCCCGAACGGCGGTTCCTCGCAAAACCCGAGCGACAAGAAAACCACCAAGACCGCGTCCGTCATCTCTCGCCTTGTCGACGCGTTACTTAGCCGGGACGACCTTCCCGAAAACGAAGGCGTTGTTTTGAAACAAGAAACCCTGGAGTCAGCCCTCGCGTTTCTTCAAGCCGTGACGACGCTGAAGGAGCTGGTGTGCGGCAACGGCGACAACCGGAACGCCGCGGTGCGGCTCGGAGCGGTTGCGCCGTTGGTGCGCGCCGTGGTCGATTCCCTGCCCACGCTGCGCAGGGAAGAGTTAGTCGTGTCACTGCGCGGCGACGCGTTGCCGCGAGACTCCGTGCACCAATTCACCAACTCCGTGACTCTTCAAATCGCGTGTGCCTCCTGCGGCGCGCTGCGGAACCTGGCGTACGCCAATCCTGTGAATCGCGAAGCGGTGCGACTCGCAGGCGCGGTTGACGCGCTGGAGGTGGTGCTTTCCATACTCGACAAAGACGCCACCGCCCCCGACGGGACCCGGAAACAACTCGCGTTCGTCGCAAACAGCGCGCTGGTCAACCTGAAAAGAAACGAGTGAAGAGACGACGCAGGGAGGGTAAGGGGCAACGAGTGAAACGACGCGGGGAGGGTGTGATGGCGGTAGTTACGGTGACTGACTAATTCTTCTGTTGGTAGACTTTATTACAACGCAACACAACACACAACACGAACAACACGCTGGCAAACAAAAAAACGACTCGCCGCTTTTGATCTTGATACAACTCGGACGTTCCCCAAAAGGATTCTTTTACATTTCATCCGTTCCCCAAAAGGATTCCTTTACATTTTCATCCCTTTCATCCCGCCAACCTCCTTCTCCTCCGCGAAGTAGTAGTTCATGTCCGCCATCACGCCCTCCGCGAACCATCCGGTCGGGACCCAGGTCGTGTCGTACGGGTCATACCATGAAAGCCGCGGCTTTATTCTTTTTTTCTCGTCGATGACCAACACGTCGCGGATAAACGCGTTATCCGACGCCCACCGCGAAAACGGAAGCGCGTGGGGAAGCTCGGGGATGTATATTTCGTTTTTGTGCAAAGGCGCCGGTTGTCGCGCCTGGTGCTCCGCGATCGCATCAAGCGCCGGCCCAAACGCGTCGCCAATTTTGTCGCACATGCCACTCAAAGGCATCTCGTCGCTGTGCAGCGCCTGTTCGGGTTGGTTATTTTTTTGGGTTGGGATATTATTGTTAACTCGGACGAACTTGTCGTACACGTTTGGTTCTCTGGCCATGGTTGAAATGTCGCGTCGGACTCGAGGGATTATTGGTAACGTGAACTCGAGGGATTCGCCTCGGCGAGAGTGTTTCTTTTGGGATTGCGGACTGCCAGAAGAGACGTACCTGAAACGAAAGAAACGACGCGTTTGAAGGTGTCGTGGTCGTGAATGTTCGCGCGACGCCGTTCACGTACAATGCCTGCGGGTCGTTGGGGGAAGCGCGTGAGAAAAGAAAAATACGCGGGTAACTTTTTACCGCCAAAGCGCATGACACACAATGACACACGAACGTCCTCCTGAAAAGGAGATGTCGCGGGTGAGGCACGTACCGGGACCTTGGCACGGGTCAAGGAACACGCCAAACGACGTGTTGATGCTAGGAGACGTCCACTCATGTTCACATGCGCGGAGAGAAGTGAAGGGGGGGAAGGGCAAGGCCAACTTTTCATCCAGTCAGCAAGCGCCAAAACGATAGGATTTTTAGATATTTCGGGTGAGATGGCGTCAATTAGACCCTGATTAGACCGCGAATGCCCGTCCGGTCCGCGAATACTGAAATGGAGAGTAAAAGACACGGTTCGTTCGAGGACGACGTTTGGCGGTTATTTGAGCGGTTCTCATTGGCTGCATGAAGTGACATCCGTGGACAAACCCGACGCGAAATGCTGACGAGAAAAAGACGACGAGATGTGTTGAGGAAAAATCGCAAAAAAAAAAATGCCTTTCAGAACGAACGAACATCACATGATCGATCCAGTGCCCGTGGCGCGGAGCGGGCGGCGTCCTTCGACGGGATGGCGTGGCGAGCTTTCGTGAGGCTGCCGCGGCGCGGCGTGTCAACGCAGGCTCGCCCTGCGGTGCCTTTCTTGGATAGTACCGATCCTTTGCGATGGCTTGTCGTTGGAGGTGGGTTCGTCGGGCTGGGGGTGTTGTTCGCCCCCGAAATGGCGTCCCCGACGCAGACGCAGGGAAGCGCCGTGCGTCCCGTCGCCGTGGCCCGATTCACGGAAGGCAACCCCCAAATAGCCATCGCCAACATATTCGAAACCACCGACAAAGGCGGGTGGTCCCTTTTAAGCCCGGAGTACAGGAGAAACGTGTTTTTCGTGTACGAGAAGCGTCTTCGTGAGCACGCGCCTCCCGAAAAAGTGTTTGAGTACTTTTCAAGCGTCAAGGCGGACGGCGGGACGTTCATGACCAGCCTGGATTTAATGCGCGCCGCGGTGCCCGTTTTCCAGCCAACGAACTCTGTAAACATCAGGAGCGGGAGTTTGGGGGGCGAGAATTCCGACACCGAGAACTCCGGCACCTCCGCGCACGCCGCCGCTGTTTCGAATTTCTTCACCCTGTTCGACACCGACGGCGACGGGTTGATTTCGTTTCCCGAGTACGTTTTTTTCATCACCCTTTTGTCCCTCGGGGTCGACGAAATCGTGAAAACGTTCACCAAATTCGACGTCGATAACAGCGGGTGCTTGTCCCGCACAGAGTTCCTGGACATGATGCGACAAATGAGACTAAGCACGTCCCGAGCGGGGAAGGCGAGCGGATACCGAACCGGGTTGAAAACGACAAACGTGGACGACATCGCGAACGCCGGGCTGGTGCAACATTTGTTCGGTGACGCGGGTGGTTCCAAAAAAACACGCAAAAAGAAACCCGACAGGTTGACCTTAAAAAAATTCAAGCACTTCCTCGGCGAGCTAAGAACCGAGATGCACTCGCTGGAGTTCACGCACTACGACTACACCAACGTGGGTTCCATATCGTCCACGGATTTCGCGCACTCAATAGTGGCGGGCGCCAAGGTTGGCCGGTTACAGCACTTCATCGACAGGAGCTCGCTTGTTTCCAAGATGGAACACGACCGTTCGACGAAAACGTTCTCCCCGCGCATCACCAAACACGAGTACATGGCGTTCTGCAAGCTACTCAAACACGACAACGCCGGGAACTTCACGGAGAAAATTAAAAAGTGCGCCGCGAAAGGCGGGCGCCTGGACAAAGCGCGGTTTTTGCAAATCGCAAAGGAGTGCGGCGCCGCGCTTTCGGAAACGCAGGTGGAGGTTATTTTTTTCATCTTCGACGTCGACAACGACGGCGAACTCTCACCGAACGAGTTCCTAGACGTGGCGTGTAGATATTTCGAGTGATGTTTTGTCCTGGAGGAACGCCGCGGGTGTGTTCGTAAGTGTAGTCGTAATAGCAGTGTTGTGTATTGTCAGAATCAGACTGAGCGAAAAGCGTTCAAAAATGAGAGAACAAAGAAGATACCGACGCGAAGCGCTTCTTGAGATTCTTGAGAATCAAAACAGTCTCTCTCGCGTGTCTCTCTACCTCTCTTTCTCATGTCCTATCGTGGGCGTCGCGCTTGCCTTGCGCACGTCGTGTTCCCGTGGGAGTTCGCGTGTTTCCAAGAGAAAACAGGGTCGTCGTGCGTGGTTTCCAAATGAACACGACTTTTAAGAAGGAGGTACGCGCGTGTTTCCAATTTAAAATTTCCAATCTGCTTCGAATCTTGAAAACGTCCGCGTCACTTCGAAACACGAAACAAAGTTAACATCGGTATGGTGGTCCGCGCGGTCCGGACGCGAGTGTTGGAAACACAACGAAATCACAGCCAAACATCCGAGAGGACCACGCGGTCGTGTTGCACGCGTGCGAACTGCGGTACGCACCGGTCGTCGCGCGTGAACAAGGCTCTACCGAAACGAAGCATCATCACACCGTCTTGTCATCCGTCCAAGAAAGTTCTACCTTCGGCCGAAGATAAGCTTCATATACTTTTCGCCCGTTCCACATGAAGGGCTATAACAGCACCAGCAACAACACAGTCGCAAAAGTGAAACACCACGAGCCCACCTCGATAACCCTCATCACCAGCGGCACGACGCACGCGGCACTCTTTACCGAGAAAAACATGACGGACGAGGTACCACCGATGTTGCGTTCGGAAGTGGCGCGAGTCTCCATCGTTTTCGCGCGAAAGCTTTCTTTTTCATCCGCGTCACAGGTTTCGCGTCATTTTCGACGTCCTCGAGATTTCGTGTTCTGGAAAAAACGATGGGTAACGCGCTCACTTCCGCACGCAAAAGCGGTCGTACTCGTCTGTCATGTTTTTCTCGGTAAAAGATGCCGTGGGCTTTGGTATGCTGTTGATGCGGGCGGTTGAGATGGGGGCGTACTGTTTCACCGTAGCGGGTTTATTGGTGCTGTTCCTGTTGTAGCACTACATGTGCGACGACTCAAAAAGTGCGATTCACGATAGAAACTTTCGTGGAAGGTGCGACGCTTCGTTTCGGTGATTAGATGCTTTGTTCACGCGCGACGACCGGCGTGTCCCGCAGGTTACACGCGTGCACCACGACCGCGCGGTTTTCGCGGATGCGTGGCCGTGACTTCGTTGGGTTTCGGACACTCCAGTCCGCACCGCGTGGACCACCGGGAACGCGTTTAACAACCATCGATGTTTCGACAAACCAAACCGGCGACGTCACCGAAGTGACTTGACGCGTTTTCAATCACTGAGGCCAACTTTATTTCGTACCTCCGGTACGGATTTGGGCAGGTCCACACATAAGGCCGCGCAGAGGTCCAGGACGTCGATGAAAGTGGATGACCCCGCTGGGACAACGATAGACAACTCTATCACGAAGCACCTGCGCGCCTAAGAGGACCATGTTCAATCCAATTTCGGGCGGATGTCATGCATATGAAGTAGCACCGGTGCGTTGAGGAATTTGACATCCTGAAATCTGTTGTCAGAGATGATGAGGGTGACATGTGAAGGCATGCTGGCGCTACAGGTGGGTTTATGAGAAGAATTAGAAGTAGCAGTTGTATATTATTATTGAATTAATGTATGAGAGCGATGCCGTCAAAAAAAGGTACCCGTGTATGTCGAGAATCCGTCGTGTATGGCGCTGTGCTCGCTAGGGCGATGGGACTCTGTTCCACCAATATGTTTTTTGCTTTTTTCGGTTGTTAGTGAGCGACAGGGGGAGACACGCGCGTGCCAGCGGGTGCCGCTCATTTTCGGCCCGGGGGCTCGAGTCCCGTTACCCCGGGCTATTCGCATATTATACCTTCGAAGGCATAACTGAAAAAACGATGGGTAACTCGCGCCACTTCCGTTAGCGGTAGTAACTCGTCTGTCATGTTTTTCTCGGCAGGTAAGGGGTGCCGTGGAGGCCAAAACGAGCGTTTTTCCAAAAAGAAAAAGATGTCGTCAAAAAAGGGGTTTCTTTCTGTTTTTCTCATCTTCCAAATGTTCCCAGCTCTCGTGTGTCCTACCAGCACTCGAAACAGAAGAAGCTTTCAATGGCAGTCGTAATAGCAGTGTTGTGTAAACATTTTTCTCCTGTGATCTCCAAATCTCTACTCGATTTTCACGAGCAAGCACGCCTTCCCGTACTTGCCGTTCCCGATGTACAGCCCCGACTCGTCGTACAGAGGCAGCACCCTGGTTCCATGGCGCAGCATCGATACGGGGCAGCTGTACTGCGCCAGGAAGTCATCCTGCGAAACCGTGTCCTTGTCGAACACGGTGAACAGCAGCACGGCGAGCTCGGTTTGTTTCGTTTCAAACTTGAACAAAGTTTGGTCGAAAAAAGGTTGGCAGTGCGGCCCACTCCTTTGATCGCAGAACACGTTCGTCTGTTGGGTCTTGCCGTCTACGACGTTCCCGGTGACACTTATTTTGACGTACGTGTCAGGCGCCCCAACGAGTTCCGCGAATTTGAAGTTCTCCCATCCAGCGCCGGCCAAAACGGTCACCGCGAACGTTTTACTCGGCCTTTGCGGTTCGCCGACCGCCGGGTCCAGCAACCACTTGGGTTTCAAAATGTACCCCGCGTCGCCGTTCGCGGTGAACTTCCCGCGGTTTACCCACATGGGTTTGTCGTTCGCCTGGAAGTTCAAGGCAACCATCTGCGCGCCCGCTTGCCACGCCGGAGACGGGTCGTAGTTGTCACTTACGATAAATAAAAGAAAGTGTCAGTCTTGTGTTGGCAAACAGGCAGGCGGATTTGGGAAACACAATACGTACCTAAGGAACCGGTGCCCGGCGGGGTAACACCGCAGCAGGTGTTTCTCCGTGAATTTCGTCATGGTCTGCTTTTCCGTTTTCGCCACCCTGCTCAGGAGCTTGGCTTCGCCCCAGGAACACGAAAAGCACTTGCCACCCGGGGTCATCGCGTCTGCAAAGGTCTTGAACTTGGCGTTCTCCACGGTCACGAGGTGCGCGAGGGGAGCAGAGGCGTCAATTAACTCGAGTGACTCAGGCTCGTCCACGCCGTCGTCGTCCATCTCGTCGTCGTCGCTTTTTTCATTTTCTTCAGCAACGTCTTCGCTCGCCGGCGCCTCGACGTTCTTACCGCTCCCCAAAACCTTGACTTTCTTGTCCTGCTTGTGCTTCAGCTTGTCCCTGATGACGACTTTGTTTTTTAAAGATGCTGGTGAGGGCCAGGTTTCCATGTTTCCAGTAGGGGGAGTGAAAAGTTTCCCTCCGAGCGCCTGCTTGAGAATGGTCGCCATCTCCGCGCGCTTCGCCACGGAGCAGTGGTTTTCCAGTGTGACGATCACGGGGAACTCCGAAACGGTGTGCGCGTCTTGTTCAATCGCGCAAATCGCGTCTTTGAACAGAATAGCCTTAGTGCGCGTCCCACCGTGCTTGATAATAGGACCGGCCTTCCCGCCGTCGTAGCAGTCCAGTTCGATCACGCGGCACCCGTGAAGCAGCGCGCGTTTAATAGCGTCCGTGCTCGAGTCGCTCAGCAGCTGGTCGCCGGTCAAGTACGTGTTGTGCGAGGAGTTGATGAAGTAGTGCGACATGGGTTCGTGCATTTTTTGCTCATCCACCGTGCTTTTGCCCACCAGGAAATTACCATCACTCATGATGAACGTATCGAACGCGGCGTCTACGTCGTAGGTATCGTCAAGCCGCGAATCGGGCGACGGTTCCTTTTGGGATTCCTTGAAGAACTTCTCAAGGCTTGGCTTGGTAATCACGCGGGTCGTAACGTCGAAATAACCCCGGAACACCACGGCGGCTACGTCGAGCTTGGGGTGGAACACGCGAGACACGGTTTGGAAGTAATCGTCCGTCTGTTTTCGAGCGTGGCGAAGGATTGGGCAAGGCTGGCGTCAGTGTGAGTTCCGGAGGCGGTCAGGTCAATCAGGGTGCAATCCGAGTTGTGAAAAAACACGTGCGCCAGCGGGTTGCGGGCAGGCGCACGCACGTCACGGTCTCGCATGCTGTCGAGAGTAAGCGATGCATGTTTAGGGGTGGAGAGACAAGGGCCCATCTTTCCCGATTGAAGTGCCCGTGCACAATGACGCGAGAGGAAGGACGACGCAGGCGGAACCAATCTGACGATAAAAAATACGATACGAAGCGTATCTTGAACGAGAGAAACGATGTACGAAAGGGACGTTGCTTCCTTCCTTCCGAATCAGACCTCGGTGCGTCTCGTACCTCCCGGCGAAGATGACGCTGTCACAAGAGGACATCACAGCGTGCAGAGAGGCGTTTAACAAGTTCGACAAAGATGGAAGCGGAACGGTGCGTGTTTCACGTGTTCGTCCCCGGACGACGACCACACCCGCGGTGCGGTGCTCTTTTTGGAACAAAGCGGGACCACCCGTCTCTCGTCTGCGTTTGCCTGACCCCCTACCCCCCGTCGTCACACCTCGCACCTCAGATCGACGCATCCGAACTCAAAGCTACTCTAAACGCGATGGGTCAGAACCCAACCGAGGAGGAGATCTTCCAGATGATTTCCCAGGTGGACGACGACAACAGCGGCGAGATCGAATTCGCCGAGTTTATGAAAGTCATTGAGATTCAACAAGCATCAAACGCGAAGGTGAGCGACGAAACGGATACGATCGAGGCGTTCGTGGCGCTTGGCGGGAACGCAGACAAAACAGGGGAAATCTCGACGGAAAAACTCAGAGCCGTGGTCAAGGTAAGGGGCTGCTTATTATTTCAAAGTCGTCTTTGTGGCGCGCCGATGTGGAAATCTCTGATTCCCAAAACAGCTCCTAACGTTTCGCTCCTTTTCTCGTTACCGCAGGATTTCGGGCTCACCATCGACATCGACAAGCTGATTCGCGAAACCGACGCTGACGGGAGTGGGCAGGTTGACTACCCGGAGTTCAAGGCGATGATGGCTTAAATGGTTACGAGATAGAAGTGTAATGTACCAGTAGTTACTTTAGTCGTCGTGCTCATTAAAACACGAAAAACCCCAGCCCAACTCGTTTACTTGGTGGGCTTCGCGTCCATGGCAGCACCCCCGGCAATGCGCTCTTCGCGGCGCGCAATCTTGCGCTCGCGGGTCGCCTTGTTCGTGGTGCGGCGCGCCTCGAACTGGTCCGCGATGGACTTCTCACGCGACTTCTCAGCCTTGGTCCTGTGGATCGCCTCCATCAGCACGCGCTTGTTCTTGAACACGTTACCCTTGCACTTTAAGTACATCTCGTGGTACATGTGCTTGTCAATCTTCTTCGCCTCGCGGTACTTCTTCAACAAACGACGAAGCACGCGGTGGCGGCGGAGCCAGAGGACCTTCGTGGGAAGGCGCGCTTCGCGCGTACCCCTGCGCTTACCGTAGCCGGAGTGGCGACCCTTTTGCTTCGCGGCGAGCCCGCGAAGGGTGCGCGCGCGCGAGTGGATCTTCGTGGGCTTGCGGATCACGAAACCGTCCTTCACGAGCTTGCGGATGTTCTGGCGAGAGTTAGCCATGCTGATCTCGCTGATCTGTGGGTTTTTCAACGGGTTGGGGGGGTGGGGTGGGGAGAGAGGTGAGTCACTCCGTTCGCGAAGTGATGGATGAGATGACGCGTGTGGGAAACACGCAAAGTCGCTTGCCGCTGGACAGGCCACGCGTGCATCGTCGAGCGCGGCGTCGCCGTCCACCAACGCGCGCGCTGTACGCCTGCGCCCTTCGCGGTGAAGTTGACGCGTCAAACGCGCGGCCTACATGGTCGTCGCGACGACACCGCCGCGGGTTCCGTGTTCCACGCGAGGCCAAAATCTACGGCACGAAAACCCTAGCTAAACGCGGTCGTATCCCGCATCCCGACGCCGACGCAATCGCCCGACGGAAGAGTGGCGCGTCGACTTACCTCATTGGGATCACACCAAACCTTGCGCTGCCCGCAGTTGAGCACGCTGGCGGCGAGCCGCTTCTGGAGCTTGAGGCTAACCATGCTGCTACGCGCACGGAGATAGAGGGCGGGCGCGATGCCGAACGCGAGCTTTTGGCTTTAGAAAAACATGGGAAAAAAGAAAAGGGATGAAGCTCGTTTTGGCCTGCGACTTTTGGCGGTTCCCCTTGGACGCCTTTTGGCGCCTTCGAATCTCAAGCCCCTTTACTTTCTCGCGCGCTCCACCATGGCTGACACGGAAGCGAAGACGAAGAAAACGGCGGCGCCCGCGTCCGCGCCGGAAGCCCCGAAGCTGAAGCTCAAGATGTTCATCGCGCCGTTGCTTCTGCTGGGAAGCAAGAAGATGGGCATCGATTATTCAGATCCCGCGATCCTTTTCAAGGTGCGCGCGGGGTTCGCGTGCGCGATGGCGCTTTGTATCAGCGCGTGCGCTTTGATGTATTTGCTCGTGCACCGCCGGAAGAAGAAGCTGACGGAGGACAAAGTACAAGTCACGTCGAAGGACCCGATGGACGGCGGGAAGGAGAAGGTCGAGTCCCTGACTCTTTTCGAACACGACCTACGGGAGGTGCAAAAGGCTTTCACCAACCAGGTTTTCGGGTTTGGAATAGTCGTCGCGATGCACGTGTACATGAAAGTGAACCCGCCTCTTTTACTACAAACCGTGATGCTTCCCATGAACCTGTTCGACATGCCTGTCGTGCAGGTGCACCTGCTGGGAAAGAAACCCGTCGGCAAACTCGCAAGGCCGTGGAAGCCGGAGGAAAAGACAAACCCGTTTGGCGAAATGGCGAAAGCTTTTGGGGGCGGCGACAAAGACGCCGGCGCGGAGACGGCGAAAATCGCGAGCGCCGCGGCGAAGAAGGAGGGGAAGAAAAAGAAGTGATGATCAAGAGTGTGGTGATACCGGAAGTCAATCGGTGTGGACCGTGAGCCTTTGAGTACAATTGAGGGGCCAAACGTTTAATACAACCAACGGCGCGGAAGCGCTTCGTTTTTAAGTGACTCCCGATCTGTTATTTACAAGTCACCACTGTCGCCAAGCCCTTTTTACACTCAATCTCGACTGGATCTCGCGTGGGGGCACAAGACTAGTAAAAGACTGTCCACCAGGGTCTTGACTCGCGCGGTCCGAATTCTACCGATTCGTTTTTTAAATTTTCCTGTCCACACTTGCTCTTTCCTGCTTTCTTTGGAAGCCAATAAAATCGCCAAAGCCCAAACACTCAATTCCATCGGGTCACAGATTTTAGCGCGCCTCTGCTCTCCGTCGCGTTGAGACCGCCAGCATGGATATCCAGGATCCGAATTTGCTAGACCCAGGCATGGGCACCGCGGGTTCCAAGGTCTTCGTTGGAGGGCTCGACCGAAGCGTGGACGAAGGTAGGTGGTCGCCTCAGACGGTTTCCGGAGATCTGTGTAATCGAAAAACGCGCGCGATCGCGTTTTGTTTTGGCGCTTCCGCGAATGGTGTTGGTGCCGTACAACACACAAGCTAGCGACACGCGACCCCCTTGCCGTGGTTTCCACCGTCCAAAAACCCTAACCGTTCCCATCCCAACCCCACTTCCCAAAACACTAGGCGCCGTGCGCAACTTCTTCAACCAGTTCGGCCCGGTGGTGGAGGTGCTCGTGATGCGCGATCCTCACAACCACCAGTCGCGCGGGTTCGGTTTCATCACGTTTCAACGAGAAGACAGCGCCGGTATCGTGTTGCAGAACCGGTACCACGACATGCTCGGCAAGCGGGTTGAGGTGAAAAGCGCGGTCCCACGAGGACAAGCCCCTCCTCCTCAAAGGGGGCCTCCACGGTCGAGCCAGGGGTACGGGTACGGCCAGCCCAGGCACGGGCAAGGCCCCGGAGGCGGACAAGGCGGGTACCCCGGGTACGCGGGCCAAGGCGGGTACGCGCCGCAGGGCGGGTTTCCGGACGGCGGCGGGAACCCCTGGGGCAACGGCGGCGGCAACGGCGGCGGCGGCTACGGCGGCCCGGGCGGAGGCGGGCCTGGAGGCGGCCAGCGCGGCCCGGGAGGCCCGGGCGGCGGTAGCTACGGCGGGGAGATGATGCGGGGCGGCGCCGTGGGCGGCGGCCCGGGCGGCGGCGACGGCGGCGCGCTCGACAAATCCGCCGGCTGGACGGAACACACCGCTCCCGAAGGGTATGTGTACTACTACAACGCCCGCAGCGGGGTGAGCCAGTGGGAGCGCCCGATGGAGCTCGATTTCCCAATGTCCCAGAACTAGTGTTTGTGTGGGTGTGTAGTCCCGGACCCGTGGAGGGCACGGATAGGCATACGCGATAGCTAGCTAGGCAAGCGCGGTAGCTCAACACCACCGGGAGCTCTGTAGATAGTGAAAACGCGCTGCCAACGCGCGCTACTTTTCGTCACGAGACACGGTAGTTTGCGAGCGCGATTAGACCAGAGATCGGTGGGTGTAGTGATAAATAAGAAACGATGCGTGAAGATTGACCCATGGTTGCTTGCTGTGCTTTAACGGATAACAGCGCTGTCGCGACGCCCCGTGTCGCTCAGTTTTCGTGCTCTCAGTCGTGGCAAAATTTTCCGATTCATCAGGCAACAACGGATTTCGACCCCCGCAGGCAGTTCACAACAGGACGCACACGCACCGCCCCTTTCTATATAAACAAGCTCCCCGTGTGCTTGTCGACGCGCGTGTCCTTCTCCGTTTGTTTCTCTCACCCACGCCACATCACCGAAAATGCCGAAGTACGAACAGCTCGTCGCGGACGACGAGATCGCCGCGCACGGAGTGCGGCACGTGGATATCGTGGCCCAGCAGGAACGCGCGAAAGTCCGTAAGCTGGTACGCGAGAAGGTTGAGCGATTTTTGTGGGTGTTGGTATCTGTGTTTCTGGTGTGGTTCGGGGACGGCAGCACTAACTTGGGGACGATCATGCTGAAACACGCGAACGACATGAGGTACGGCTTTTGGCGACGATTGATTACGAATCGAGGCACCGTTCAATTTCAATTTCAATAAAGGGTCCCACGCCGCACGTTTACGTTTCACTGACACGCTGGCCATTTCTTTCCTTTCAAACTCGGATCAGGGGTTGGTTCATCGTCGCGGTGGGTTCGTTGAGCGTCAACCTGCTTGTTTTGGCGTATTTGGTCGTGTATCACAACTTCCACATCCGCGGGTCGACGTGGGAGGTAAACGCGGCGTGGACGTTACCCGTGTCGTCGCTGTTCGGGATCGCGTCGTTCGTCGGGTTCGGGGTTTTGCTTTGGCCGATTTACGGTTGGGGAACCCCGGTGGTGGAGGCCGTTTTAACAATGGGCGGGCTGATGTTCACGTACTTCATGCCGAGCACCGGAATCGTCAGCGCGAAAAGAGATTGAGGTAGTCTATATTGAGGTCGCAAATGAGAAATCACGCACTAAATCTAAAAAGTAAAAAAGAACCCTACCACGTAAACTCGCCGTTCGCCTTGCCGAAAAGCACGTCTTTGTTGTTCAGCGTCATCACGCCTCCCTTCAAACTACACTTCCACTTGTTCTTCGTGTGCGACACTTTGTCGAACTGCGCGAGGACTAGGTTTCCGCTTTGCGTGTCCGTTCCAGGCGCGCCGCGCGCTTCGTCGTCTGAATCGGAACTCAGGGTCTCACCTTTTTCTTTTTCAGTCTGCTTTTCAGTTGCTTTTCTCGCCAGCTCGCCAGCCGCGGACCCGGTTGTGTGGTCAACTTTAGGTACGTCTTCTGTTTTTTGCGTGTCCCCTTCCATCTCCCCAGCCTTGCGCTTCACTCCTTTTTCGGTGCACTCGTTTGTTACCACGTCCCCTTCGTCCAACAGTCCCGCCCCCGCGTTCTCCGTCTTGATCACGTCCACGAAGTTGGAATTCAAAGCCCCGCTGTTGAGCAGCTTGTGCTCCCAGAGCTGCGCGTGGAGAGACGAAACAAAGGGTCAGACGCGGTGGGTGGTATGGCAATCCATCCTCACATGAACACTGCGACGTACCGTCGCGAGCGTTCTCAACGCTTTCTCGTCAAGCTGCTCGGTGCTGAAGTCCGCCTGTGGGAGGTGCGTCGACGTTCTGGTCAGCCAGGGGTGCGACGAAAGGAGCGGGTGCGCGCGCGAACAGACACGAAGGGACATACCCTGACCCCATCCACGACGTTTCGGATGACTTGAAGGTACACTGACGCGATGTCCATGGGTCACGATGTCTCCGAGAACACACGGACACGGTTGAGCCCCCGTTGCGCCTCGGGATCTGGCTGGGAAAAACGAAGGGTAAAAAGTTTCTTTTCGGCAGTATTTTTGACGCGCGACTGCTTCGGGGTTTTTCGCAAAAGCGTGCGATGCGTCGCGCGCTTCTCAAGCACTTGTTCGTTCGTACCGTGCGTGGCGCGCGGTCCGAAACTCTCGCGGGGATCTGACGCGCGGAAACACACCAAAAAGTCACGGCTCTTCGAAGCAAGAAATAGAGACCGTAAACGACGGAAGAGACACGCTGGTAGAATGCGTTTTGTAAAAAGAACGATTTTGTTTTTACAAACAAACAAACTTGAGCGAGCGGACATGATGCGTCCGTGGTCGTCCCCGCGAGCCCGGCTGTTCACGCGCCGTGGGTCGAGCCTGGTGACCGGGTGGAGCCGGTGACTAGACGTGTTGACCCTTGGTTTCAGCATCGTCACGCGGGTGGATACCCTTTGAGCGACGCGCGTCATGGTCGGCGCGCGAAATATTTAGCCGGTGTGCAGGGCATCCTCCGCGGCACGCCCGCTCGTTCTATGCGCGGTAGTCACGATATTACTCCGCAGCCGCGATTGCGGCGAGGATCTTCTCCATCCCCTCTCCCTCGACCCACCCGTCGCCGTTGAGCTTGGAGTGCACGACGGTGCCGCCGATGTTCACTTCGAACGCGCCGGTTTTTTCAGGCGTCGGTGTGGACGACGTTTCCGTGGAAGGGAACTTCGCCTTGATGGCGTTCTCCACCGCCGTCCACTTGGGGGCGTAAACGGGGCCTGGCGAGACGGAACGTAGGGTCAGGGTTTAGGGTACGAGGGTTAGAGGGACGGGCATGCACGCAAGGCAGAACGCGAGAGGGTGGCGAGATGACGAGAAGGTCGAGAAATAACGCTAGTCCATGAAAGATCGTCGCGCTACGATCGAGATCGAACATCCGCCTTCCGCGAGACTTTTTGTGCGCGCGCGGCGACGCGGGCGCGGACGTACCTCAGGCACCGCAGTACGTGCAAGAAACTTTGACCATGTCGAAAAGAGGTGTTAAGGGAGTTGACGGGGGGCGTTCGAGTGACTGTGTCACGAGATGTGACGCCCCTGGACTACCGAAACGACGCCCGCCCGCCCCCGCCCGCCCGTTTTTACCAAAACGCCCGAAAAACTTGAGAAATCCGAGCGAGAGAATTTCCGAAACGCTTTTTCTCGGACGACGCAAATAGAAATCCGACTTTCGTTTCCCTTCCAGCGACACACGCTTCTGCGCACACACGTATCTGCGCGACACACGCCGTGACCCTTTCGCGATGGTCCGCAATCGCCCAGAGCAGCACCCCCAGGCTCCCGGCTTTATTGTTGGCCCTCACCGCGAGCCCAACCTCCATGAAGATGAGGCGTTTTCCAGATCTCGAAGTTTGGAGCGAGTTCAGAAAACCACGACTCTGTTCGTGTCTTCGATCCGAACGCTCGTGTCGCAAAACACGTTCTTCCATTTCAACGTTTTCCTCGTCTTTGTAAATCTGCTTTTCTTGACGTATACCTTTTAGGGTGTGTGCTTTTCTGATAAAAGTGAAAGACTTGCCTTTGCGAACCTCACGAACGTCACGAAGGAAGGATTTACGAACGAAACAGACCTGTTAGGTATAACTCCAAAGAACGTCGCCAACCAATTCGAACTGGATATCATCCTCTCCGCTTACGACGAAAACCCTGGACAGATTTTAAGCCACCTGGAGAGCTGTTGCGACGCCACTTCATGCAGGGTTTTTGTGTACTCTTCCATGGCGAAGGGTACCCGCCGATCTCACGATTTGGAAAACAGAACTCGCGAGAAACACGAACTTGAGGATTGGATGAACACGAAGACCCGATTTCAAAAGTTTGGCGCGCGCGTGAATAACTCGTGGACCGGATCGGAAGCCACCGGTTTTTTGTGGCACATCGCGCACGAGTACGATAATTACGCCGCGAAAGTCGCGTTCGTACATGCACACGTCTCGTCGTGGCACAGCGGGGAGTTGTGCGACATCATCACAACAGGCGTTCACAACGCGAGCGCGTCGAATGGGTATGTTAACTTGAACAACCCGTACCAGCGCCGGTGCCTTTCTCGAAACAACCTCGTGGGGCTATTCGCTTCTGAAGAAATGAGAGATGTTATATACGGAAATTGGACCCGCTGGTTTGGCACGCGCCCTCCGGTTCGCGTCACGTTTGAGTGTTGCGCGCAGTTTATCACCACGCGGCATACTTTAAGAAATAGGCCGCGCGCGTTTTGGAACCGCGCTTTGTCATCAATGGCGTCGTCTGAAGGGAAAATTCCTTGGGAATATTTGTGGCCCACGCTCGTGAACGAGGACGAGAACGTAAAGAAAGCATCATGTTAAGCAGAGAGAGACCGTCCCATCGCCAATAGAAGGCGCTCCGCAACACGTGCGACGTTATTCGCGGCGTTGAAAGTAGCCGTGGAACTAGGAACACACAAAGCTAACGGACGGACACGAGCGGACCCTAACCTGGGAAATAGGATCGGAGAAAACCCGCGCTTGTCGGCGCTTGTTGGACCGGCAACGTCGTTTGCGCCACGCTTCTCATGGAGCTCGGCGCGGACCCGACCCGGGACGCGGGAACAGGATCGGCGCTGCACGCCGTGCACACCCAATGCCTCGAAAGCAAGGCCTCGTTTGCCATACGCGAGTTATTCACCTTACCGTTGTGGAAGGAAGGCCCGGTTGTGGGTAAAAAAGTCGTGTTCGTGGGAATCGAGGGCGCGGCATCGTGTTTGAACGGGAAAATCGGGACGGTACTAAAATTATGAGTCCCGATTCACCTAGTACTATCCCTACCCTACCCACACCGTCTATTCCCCTTCTTTTTTAGCCTGCGCCCACTTCGCGGTCATCCCCCCTTGCGAGGGCGCGGCCCAGCCGCTCAGGGCAGTCGAGCCTCGGTACCCGCTTCCGGTAAACGCGGCGTATGCGGCGACCGGCGCGGCAGGCGCGGGTCCCACCAGCGCGCGCCGCTTCGCGTCATCCTGCAACTTCCCCTCCTGCCTTCGCTTCCTGGTTTGGAACTCGTGCGACGGTTCGTATTTGGGCAGGTCACCTGGTTTACACGGTAGGGGCTCTTCCCAGAAGTAGTCGCTGTCCAGGGCGTCCTTCGCGGTCAACCTCTTTGACGGGTCCAGGGTCAGAAAACGCTCCACCAAGTCGCGCGCGCTCTGCATGGAATTGATTAAAAATTAAAACGGGCGAGACGATTGGCGTGCGGTTAGTGGCGGTGGGTCGCGTGGGTAGTCGGATTGTGGTGAGGTACTTAGTCGGATTTAGAGGAAACAGCATCCATCCGATGCATCAACGAGACGGCATCGATGACGCATCAGTTCCGGGACGAGGCAAAAAAAGAAAAGAAAAGAAAACCCCTCACCTTTGGTTGTCGCCTGAACACTTCCTGCACGCGTCGCTGGTGCGGTTTCTTTGCGTTTAAAAACGCCGCGGCGTGCGGCAGTTCCCTGGTTTCTTTCGACACCTCACCCGCGGTGGGTGTCCCGCACAGCTTGAATATCAAATCCAGCTGTTCCATTTCCGTTTTTCCCTGTAGCAGCGGCTTGCCCAGAAGCAGCTCGGCGAAAATACACCCCACGCTCCAGTTATCCACCGCCGGGCCGTACTTTGTGAGTGGGAAAGAAAAGTGTCAGTCCCGAGTCGGCGAGCACGGGTTCGTAACAGTTACCAGTACTGTGTCAATTTCAATTTACCACAGGGTCCTAGTAAACGTTACCCGTAGTAAGTACGTTACTAGTGTGAAGTACTTCCTTTAAATGAAACTAGTGGACGTCACGCAGGGTCCGTAAACAGTGTCTAGATTTGGGAAACGCGCATCACGTACCTTCGTGGCGCCCAGCAAAAGCTCGGGGGGCCGGTACCACAGCGTGATCACCCTGTTTGTCAGGGTCTTGGCGTTTTCCAGGGCGCAACTCCGGGCTAACCCGAAGTCCGCGAGCTTTAAAACCCCCTCGTTGTTAATAAGCAAGTTCGCGCCCTTTATGTCACGGTGAAGAATGTTGTTCAAGTGGCAGTAGTTTAGACCGGTGAGTAACTGATGCATGTAGCACTTTATTTGCGGAATTGAGAATTTCATCCCCGGGCGTTCAAGCAACCCGGTCAAGTCGTGGTCCATGTACTCGAACACCATGTATATCGAGCTTTTGTTTTTGGAAGTCACGATTTCCTTCATGTCAATAACGTTGCCGTGGTTCAGGCTCTTCAGGATCTTGATCTCGCGTATCGCGGTGATCGGAAACCCCTCTTTTTCACCCTCCAGCTTCACCTTTTTCAACGCGACTAAACTGGAATCGTCCCGCGACCGAGCCATGAAAACCTCCCCGTACGTTCCTTCGCCAACCTGTTCGATCTTCTCGTACGCATCAACCGACCGGGCGGTTTTGTACTGCATCGCGTTGCGCGGGTTGGGGCCTGGGGAGTCGGCGCAGTCCCCCGACCGAAGCACGCGCGCGTGGAAATAAAAACACGGCGCTCTGGAAAAAAGAAAAATACTCAGTGGGTTTTTTCCTGGCGCGGGTAAAATCGCCGACCCCACACCCGAGGGCGGCTGCCCACATGTCGTACATCCCCTTGAGGGACGATAACCTCCACACCAGAGAGGTGTGGGAGGGTAACCTGGATGAGGAGCTGGCGATCATCCGTGACATAATCGGGGAATACCCCTACGTCGCCATGGACACAGAATTTCCCGGGGTGGTACGTTAATGGCCTGGGGCTCCCTAATCACGCACGATGGCTCACAGGGACCTGGCTAACCCACGCATGTCTCGTTCCAAAACATCCACAGGTAGCGCGACCGGTGGGAAACTATAAGCTACAGTCTGAATTCCAGTACCAGAGCCTGAGGTGGGTCTCGCCCCCCCCCCATCGTCGCCCTAAACTCTTCCCGCCGCACCGATCGATCGTCCCACACCTGATTTAATTCATCCTCTGACCATTCCTTCTTTTTCACCATCCTCTTCAACTAACCAGGTGCAACGTGGACATGCTGAAGCTGATTCAGCTCGGTTTGACGTTGACGGACGCGGACGGTGTTTTGCCCATGATCGGCAACCACTACTGCATGTGGCAGTTCAACTTCCGGGAGTTTTCGCTCAAGGAGGACATGTACGCGCAAGATTCCATCGAGCTGTTGAAACACTCGGGCATCGACTTCAAGGCACATGCGGAGCGGGGAATCGACGTGCTTCGGTTCGGGGAGTTGCTGATGGTCAGTGGGGTGGTTTTGAGTGACAAAGTGCGGTGGGTCACGTTTCACGCGGGGTACGACTTTGGGTATTTGCTGAAATTGCTGACGTGTTGCCCGCTTCCCTCCACGGAGGCGGAGTTTTTCCACCTCCTCGGCCTTTACTTCCCGCGGATATACGACATGAAGTACATGATGAAACTCAAGGACGGGTACCACGGCGGGCTTTCAAAGCTCGCGGAGCAGCTGGACGTGGCCAGGATCGGCCCTCAACACCAGGCGGGATCGGATTCTTTGTTAACCGCGTGCGCCTTTTTCGAATTGGCGCGGACAAAATTCTCGCGCGAAGAGCTGGGAAACACGTGCGGCATCCTGTACGGTTTAGGCGTGGACGCGGAGGGTGAGTAAGTTGTGATCTGAATTCTGATTGCGAAAGGCTTTGTTACACTCGTGCCTATGTCTCGGCACCGCACTCTGCATATCGGCACCGTACCCTGCATACCTCCCTCTCTCGTGGTATTCCCCCTAACTTGGCGACTCGACTCAACTCGGCAAGCTCAGGCGCTCGTTGTTGTGCCAGGATTTGAGGTAGTAGTAGAAAAAGTCGCAGTACACGGCGGTTTGCACGACGCCCGATACCCACACGATCCACTGTCGGTACCCCGGCTCCGTGGCGAACCGGTAGATCCAGTTCAGCAGGTACAGCGCGCGGTACCCACCAAGCAGAAACACGTAGTTCCCGGTCAGCGTGTCGACGTTTTTCGTGCGCTGAAGCAACACCAGCTGCGGCAAAATCGCGACCGCTTCCAGGTAGATTGAAAACGTCCACAAAATCTCAGTCACCGAAAACTCGTGGTTAATCAGCAGCGCCAGGAACGCACAAGGCGCGATTAAAAACACCACCCGAAACGTGTCCTGCTCCAAGTCGTACGTCTGGCTCACCACCCTGTGCTTCCGCATGTACCAAATAATGCACCCGGACGACCCGACGAAAATTAACTTCATGCACGTGTTGTACAGCGAGATAAACGAGTAAAACAAATCCAGGTACCGCGTCGCGAACACCAGTAGGTACAGCTCCTGGGTTTTCAACGACACGCCCGCGCACGATTTCGTGGCGTTGATCTTCAGCAACAACACCTGGGTGACGTGTGACGCGGTGAGGAAGACACAAAGGCACGAGACGAGGGGCGTCAGTGGAGTTCGTGGTGTGCAGGCGAAGAAACATGGGGAGACCGACATCGGGTCGGAAACGCACCAGGATGGAGCACAAGTGCGTCATGTCGCCGAAAAAGCGAAAGATATTCATGACCGCCGGATCAGTTCAAAAGTACGATCCGGGCTGATCGTGGGGGGGGACGCGTTGACCCTGGAAAGCAGGCCTCGCGCGCGCTTGTGCGACTGTACGTGGGAAAGACGTTGACGGTGGCCTTTTATTTCTGAACTGGGAGGGGATTTTTTATGGACGCTCTGCAGTTCCCCTGATCAAACCCGGCGGTCAGCCCGCGCGCCACGCACAGTTGTGGTCGCGAACGCAACGTTCCGTCGAAACCTCTGTACCAGCTTCCATCATGAGGCGTTTCTCTCGCAACGCTGGAAGCCTGTCCAGGCAGGCGCTTCGGTCCGCCGCCGTGGGTGTTTCCCGGGCGGGCCTGAAGTTCTCGCCGGTTGGCCAAGTGCAAAGCACCTCCATCGCGAGCGGTATCAAACCGGGTGTCTCCTCCGCGCGTGGGTTCGCGGCCGCGGCTGCGGCGAACGCGGCGAGCGGCAGGGTGACCCAGGTGATCGGCGCGGTTGTGGATGTGCAGTTCGACGGCGAACTGCCGGCCATCATGTCCGCTCTCGAAGGTACGCGCGCGAACCCGGGCACGATCGCACACCGAGTATTGGGTCCCCAAACCGACGCCTGTCGCGCGTCGCAAACACATTCTGACCATCCCCACCCCGCTTTGTCACCGCAGTGGAAGGCCACAACGTCAGGCTGGTGCTCGAGGTTGCGCAACACCTCGGCGAGAACACCGTCCGCGCGATTGCCATGGACACCACCGAAGGTCTGGTTCGCGGACAAAACGTGGTGAACACGGGAAGCCCGATTACGGTACGTGCAAATTAGCGGAACCGGTCTCTCTGCGGTGTGCCATCCCCGCGCGCGATCGATCCCCGGCAAAAACTAACCAAAACGCAAACCCTATCCCACGCTCCTTCCCCACCCAAACGCAGATTCCCGTCGGTCGCGCGACCCTGGGACGTATTATGAATGTCATCGGGGAACCCATCGACGAGTGCGGTCCCATCGGTACGGTCCCCAGCGCGCCAACCCGCGGTTTCCGGACGTGTGTCGCGTGTTTTTTCCATCCATCCCGTGTCGCCAATGCGAACGCTAACATTCGCCTCCTCCCACTCCCGGCTTTCACGCACAGAAACTCCCAACTTCCTCGGGATTCACCGCGAAGCGCCTCCCTTCGTGGACCAGAGCACGGAAATGGAGATGCTTTCCACGGGCATCAAGGTGAGAAATCGAACCACCGGTGGTGGACGCGACCGAACAGCCGATGGCCATCGCGTAGTTTTTGCCATTCTCTCTCGAGATATTTTCGTTTTCCCAACACCGCAGTAGTTTTTCCCGGTGCCGAGCGCGCCAACACTGACCCGCCCCTCCCTGTTTTCCACCTCACCAGGTCGTGGACTTGCTCGCGCCGTACCAGAAGGGTGGCAAGATTGGTCTTTTCGGCGGCGCCGGGGTTGGCAAGACCGTGTTCATCATGGAACTGATCAACAACATCGCGAAAGGCCACGGCGGTTTCTCGGTGTTCGCGGGTGTCGGCGAACGCACGCGCGAGGGTAACGATTTGTACCACGAGATGATCGAAGGTGGCGTCATTAAGCTCGGCGCACAAGCGAGCGAGTCCAAGTGCACGTTGGTGTACGGCCAGATGAACGAACCCCCGGGAGCGCGCGCGCGCGTCGGTTTGACCGGTTTAACCGTCGCCGAGTACTTCCGCGACTTTGAAGGCCAAGACGTGTTGCTGTTCGTGGACAACATCTTCCGGTTCACACAAGCCAACTCCGAAGTGTCCGCGCTTCTGGGCCGCATTCCCTCCGCAGTGGGGTACCAGCCCACCCTGGCCACCGATCTCGGTGGGCTTCAGGAACGCATCACCACCACCATGAAAGGCTCGATCACGTCCGTGCAGGCTATTTACGTGCCCGCGGATGACCTTACCGATCCGGCCCCCGCCACAACCTTCGCGCACCTCGACGCCACCACCGTGCTTTCACGCGGTATCGCCGAGCTTGGAATCTACCCCGCCGTGGATCCCCTGGACTCAACCTCCCGTCTGCTTTCGCCCCTGATCCTGGGAGACGAGCACTACGCCGTCGCGCGCGGCGTGCAAAAAGTGCTGCAGGATTACAAAAACTTGCAGGATATCATCGCCATTCTCGGCATGGACGAGCTTTCCGAGGAAGACAAGATGACGGTGTCCCGCGCGCGCAAGGTGCAGCGCTTCCTCTCGCAGCCCTTCCACGTCGCCGAGGTGTTCACCGGGATCCTCGGCAGGTACGTCGAGCTCAAGGACACCATCTCCGGCTTCAAGGGTCTCCTCGGCGGACAGTACGATGACCTCCCCGAGATGGCGTTCTACATGGTCGGCGACATCAACGAAGTCATGACGAAGGCTGACGAGCTCGCCAAGCAGGTGGCGTAAGGAAAGAGGGCACGCGCGTAATGAGAGAGTGCACCAGTCTTGTAAAACCCGAGGTGTGTACTTCACCCATGTAGCAGCGGGTTTTGCAATATGTAACTTGCTGAAATAAATTGCCTTTTTTCAAGACTTTCTTGTGCACATCTTTTGAAGACGAGGCGTCGCAGGTGGCACACAGCACCGGACTTTCAACGCGTCGGACGGCATATTTTGCCGCTACCGATACGCACGGAGAGGCGCGCTCTCGCTGTGCGTTGTGGCAGCAAAATTTTCCAAAGATGGAGCATCACCCCCACACGCGTGCGTAGTTCATAGGCTATTTTTTGCAAAAAGATAAATACCTTCGAAGGTAAGTTTCTCCTTTAAAACTGACTTCACTTGTCTGCCTGTCACGTTCGGACCAATCGGACGTTCGATAAGTTTGTTTTTGTCGTTCAAGCAAGCACTTGGATCGAGCGTTTTCTTGATATTAACCCTGTCAGGACTGCCGGAAAAAGTCGTCCATGTCGTCTAAAAGTCGTCAAAAAATATGGAACGACACTTTGACGACACTTGCCAACGTCCTTCGTCATTCCTCGCGCGCGTGACACGACGCAACGCGACACGCCCGACGCTAATCCAGACGATCCCACTTCAACCTTCTTACCCGTCCGTCAACATGATTTGGCACGCCGCAACCGCGCTTCTCAGCGCGTCCCTTCGTCACGAACGGTCCTGCGGCGCCAATATTATTTCACGCGAGAATTCGACATCCCCAAAGGTAGGTCGCTCTCCGCGCTTCCCTGCGTTCTCGCGTCGGAGTTAAGTGCAGATACACCTCTACTATCCCTCGCACACGCTCGCGAGGCGTTGCGCTCGTTGTGCTCAGCGCACGGTGCGCCTCCGCGCGCTATTTTTGTATCGATCTCTTCCCCCGACAGATCGCCAAGCAAGTGTCTGAAGAAGCAGTGGCGAACATTTTTTTCGAACTTCGGAGTTCGGATTTGGACAAGTGCACATTTTAGGTTCACCCCCAGACTTCCAGAAACACCACTGACGCGTCATGCTCTCGCGAAATCGTTCTTTAGGTGCGCGTGTCGCGGCGGCGCCGATCGGCATCGCGTACAAGTACGCGCGTCGTCGCGGCGCTGGCGACGTTTGCGGCGTGCGTTTTGCTCCCCCGCGCCGCGCTCGCAGACAGTTTCCGCAGTACCTCTCCTCCGGTACGTACCACGCGTGCGCTCTTTTGACGAAATCGAGCGATGGCAGCAAGGTGGTTAAGTGCTGGGGACTCGGCTCGGAAGGCCAGATGATGAATGGCGCGACGGCGAACATCGGCGACACCGGCGGCGCCGGGGTTGTGATTCCCGAGGTTGACTTGGCCTCCTCCGACGGCGCCACGAATGTTCGCGTGCACTGCGGCGGACGGTTCACGTGCGTTGTGTTTTCCAACAGCCGCCTGAAGTGCTTCGGCTATGGAACTCAGTACTCCCTCGGTTACCGAACCGCCACAAACACAGCCTCCACAGAAACTATCGGCGACGACCCGGGCGAGATGGGAACGGCGCTTGGGTACGTCACCCCGATGGGAACGGTGCTTGGGTACGTCCCGCTCGGGGTGGACAAAAACGGCGCGGAACACGAAGTCGCCGGCATTTGCATTGGTAACGGCGCGTGCGTCATGAGCAAGGAAACCGGACAAACCAAGACGGGGTGGGGCAAATCAAAATTCATCTACTGGTCCAAGGACAACTCTTTTGGGCAGTACGGCCCCACGGACGCTCCGCAAAGGTCGATGTACCAGGGGCAGGGAGGCGTTTCGGGACAGGACCGGGTCACCGCGCCTTTGTGGGAAATGGACTTTGGCAACGACGTGGACAACGTAACGCCGTTGACCGTGACGAAGTGTTCGCAAACGCAAGCACACACGTGCGTGATTCTCAGCAACGGTGACCTGAGGTGTTTCGGGTACAATGCATATGGTCAGCTCGGTCTTGGCATTTCCGACCAAACTGCCAAAATCAGGCTTCTCGCGTCGGACCTCACCGACGCGAATAAAGTCGTCGATCTCGGCGACACCGAGGGTCACGGAACCGGCACAAAGTACACCGCTAAAGAGTTCTTCACAGGCATCGGGGGCGGCACGTGCGCTATCCGCAGCGACGACAAAGTCGTTTGCTGGGGGTCTAATTCCTTCGGATGTCACGGCTTGAACGGCGGCCGATATTGGAACGGCGGCGCAACCAAGTACAGAGGATTGGGAACGTCTGAATCTCTCATTGGAAACAACCTCGTCATCTCGCAGTTGGGCGCGGGCGGCAGCACTTCTTACACCGCTGCGAAGTTCGGCGCTTCGTACGGCGCGGATATAAACAGCAACGCGAATTCCGTTTGCGTCATAATGACCGATGGCACGGCAAAGTGCCTTGGCTCAAAATGGCTTGCTGGCCAGGACTGGGGGGGGGTGGCGACAGAATGGTCATTTCAATGGCTCGGTGCAACGGCGGGTGAAATGGCCACCTTGGGTTTCATTAACTTCGGCGGAGATACGGTTGAGACCATCACGATTGGTTATGATTTCGCGTGCGCCATCATGTCCGACCTTGAAACCATCAGGTGCTGGGGAAGAAGCACGAATGGCCAGCTCGGCCTTGGAACCACGGATAATTGGGGAGTGCACCCCTCAACAAACCCGAAGGCAAACCTGCCCGCCAAGGTGCTTGTCGGGTCTGGGTACAAATCCGCAACTCCCGGCCCGTGCGTTGCGTCCGGTGTCATCACCAACGGAGCTGCTTCCCCATGCACATCTTCCCTCGCAGGTGGTGCGTCGTGCACGCCTACATGCAACTCTGGCTACACCCTCTCAGGGACCAGATCCTGCAGCGCCGGTACTCTCACGGACACGGCCGCTTGCACTGCCAACGCGTGCGTTGCCACGACATCCTCGAGCGATGACGGGAGTGACGGAAACTTTCACTGCATCAACGGCGGCACTGTTGGGGGGACCACTGGCTCGTGCACGTGCACCTCACGCAACGCCGGATACGGTGGTGCGAGCTGTCAGACCGCCTCTCCCACTCCCCCGCCTCCCGCAGAGGACGATGCAGAAGTTGCGCTACCACCGCCGGTCGCGCCACCACCGCCACCTGCAAGACAGGTTGCTTGCTTTTCGTATGTTTGCGTTGATTCGTCGGCACCGACTCGCGACGCGCGCGCGGTACTGTTTGCGCTTGTGTTTTTAGCTCTGGCGTTATGAGCTGACGACTTGTGGCGCCAAAATCACCGCGCCGTTTGTTTTCGTCGACGGACCGAGACGACGACAGCGACGGTAACAACCACCAAAGTTCCGTGAAATCGCTCGACGTCGTTGACGCGAGTTTCGTCGTGACCAATTTCTACACCGGTTTCGAACCCACCCCCACGAGGGCGAGAGCGTTCCGCAAGGGACGATGATATTTACTGGCTGCGGTATCAATAGATTTTTGATCAAAACATGTCACCCCTCAGGCGGTTCCCTCGTCCTCTTTGTCAAACCCGATGTAGTCGCGGATCGTGACACGCTCTTGCTTGCTCTCGGGTTCGGGCTTGATCTTCGGTGAGAGGTCTCGACCATCCCCCAAACTCGACAGCTCTCCTCGTTAGGGCGACAGCGGCGGCAGCGGCCCTCAGTGCCACTGGCAAACACACTGCTGAGTCTGTCTTTCTCGGATTTCCCGAAACGCCACAAAAAAGACGCAACGACCTTTCCACTTCACAATCGAAGAGCGCATGCGCGGTGTGCAAGGCCTCCCCCGGACCCCACCGCGCGCCGCCCCCATCACCACCGCGGCTTCGCGCGTTTCTTCCACCTCTCGGTTCGCGACCCCACCGCGCGTCTGTCCCATCATCACCGCGGCTTCGCGCGTTTCTTCAATCCCTGCTCGGTGCGCACGAAACACCGTTTTCCCACCTTCACCGCGTATGGGTAAGGGCGGCATATCACTCGGCGGCGGGTCTCGCGGAGCCAGCCCTTCAAGAAGCTCACCCTCGTCCCTCGCGGCCGCGTTGGGCGCGGCGGCGGGGGGCTCGGACGGGTCTGACGGTGACCGTCTCGGGGCGGCCAAAACCCAAACGCCCCAATCGCGGGGATGTGGGTAGGCGAAGCCTGGCCCAACCCCGAACTGTTAGCGGTGGATCCTTCCGTGCCCACGAATCCGATAAAGTGGAGTTTGGTTTTAGACCCGGGCGCGAGCCAAAGCGGAGGCATCAGCGCGTTCGGCGCCGGGTGCTTCGATGACAGCGCGGACGTGCCCGGGCACAACGAGCTGTGGTTCACGCTGCGCGGGAAGTTCGATCCGGTTACCCGGGACGTTTTGTTGGACAAAGTGTACGAGCGACCCGCGCCGAACGGCGAAGTCGTCAAGTACGCAGGGAAGCTACACGCGTTGAACGGCCCGTTTGAGCTCACCGGAACCTGGCGAAACGAAACGCACGGCACGGAGGGGACGTGGAGCTGCCAGCTCGTGGATGGAAGCACTGGGAATGTCGCGGGATAATTTCTTTTTTGCAGGATCAATCGAATCAAAGACACCATCCGCGATAACAATACTCTCAAACACAATCTCACTACCCCGACAGCCGTTCGATCCTGAGCTGCGCGAGGGATAAATCTCCCGATCAGCTCCCGGTGAACGAGCTGTCCACCAAAGCGTCGTGGTAGTACCACCCGAACCCGTACCCGTTTGGGTGTTTCCGGTTCCACTGCTCGAGGCGAAACGACGTCGTCGCCGCAACCGCGATTTCGGTAACCGGGACGTACGCCACGGAGTTCGCGAGGGCGATGCCGAACCGCGAAAACCCAGCCGATGAGCGCGCAGCCGGAGAGGTTCGTATTCCGTTCGCCAAAGGGAAAACGCCAACTCGAACGAATCCACCTCCCGCCCAACACCGAAACCCTCCAGGACGTAGAAACCCGGTTGTAGCGTGATTTCGTGCGTGGACGGGTCTAAACTCGCGCCGCACCGCGCCGATTTTCCTTCAAAAAAAACCAAATTCCTCGCCGTCCAACTCCCATCAGGCCGGTCAACCCCCATGAGCGGCGAGCCTTGTTGCGTGGGATCGCCGTTCTCCAAACCCCGCTCCGCGAAAAAACACGACCGGCCGGCTTCGCTGGCGCTGCGATTGTAAAAGAAAAGTGTCAGTCGCGAGTCGCGAGTATGGGTTTGTAACAGTTACCGTAGTAGGACTGTGTCAAAGTACCGTGTCAATTTACCATTCAGTAACAGTATCACGAGTACTGTGTCACTTTACCAGTACTGTGTCAATTTACCACAGTACTGGTAAATGTTACTAGTCTAGTAGTGCACTCAAAAAGGGGCATCAAACAGTGTTTGGATTTGGGAAAGGCCCAACACGTACCTCAACTTCCGCACGCCGACCTGCGCCCCAACACCCCCCGCAAATTCTCCTATCGGAGTTCGCCAATTCCCGCTGTCAGACTTGAACGTCCTGCCGCTGTTTCGGTACCCGTACCCCGGGTCGTAACTCAGCGGCCCTACTCCCGGCCCCCAAACCTGGGACGCACCCCTGAAGTAGGTGTACATTTTGAAATGCCGGAGCGTCCCGGCCGGAACAAAAACTTCAAAGGGAAGTACGATGGACTCCACGGTCACGTCGGGTTGAATTTGCGTACTCGACTGTATCGTCCCGACGGCGCCGTATCGCGTGAGCCCGTTTTGGACGTGCGCCCCGGTGGCGTCAACCTCCACCACGTTTGTTATGAACGAATACGTCTCGCTACTCGGGGTCCGCGCTTCCATGAGATACGTACCGGGTTGTAACCTTACGATGAATAAAAGAAAGTGTCAGTCTTTCGGACCGCGTGTATGAGGGATTGGAAAGGGGTCCGACGGAGTGGGGTCCGTACTTTCCGACTGTACTCCATACAGGGCAGTAAACAGTGTGCCTGGAGTTGGGAAATGCAATACGCACGTGAAGCTTACGAACCCGCCATCGGGCGCGACTTGGTTGACGCCGCGCGAGACCCCGCACGTGGACGGGTCCCCTAAAATCCGGTCAAACGTCCGCCCCCAGTACCCGTCGTTGATGTTCATATGGCGAAACGACTCCTCGTGCGTAATCTCCTGAAGCACGCACGTGGTGCCAGAGTTCTCCGTTTCCAGTCTTCGTATTGATACGCGCGCGCCGAAAGCGTCGGCGAACCCAAAGTCGTTCGGTCCGGCGCCGTCGTCGGCGTCGTACACCCCGTCCCGGTTCCACCGGACGTTCGCGTACCCCGCGAAATTCGGAACAGTCCCATCCGGATACGTCAAATTCACGTTCCCGAAATAGTGCTGCAGCTCGATTTGGGTTTCCGTGGCCACGGTCAACGAGTGCGTGACGAAGGACGAGGACGTTTGCTGTGATTGTAACCGAAAAGTGTCAGTCTTGAGTCTTAGTACGGTGTACTTCGTAATGTGTATGAGCACACAGTCACCCGTAATCGGGCCGAACATTGCACTAGTGATTTATTACGCAGTTGCCAGTACTGGTAAAGTAGTGCACTAGTACTGCACTCAAAGAGGGGCGGTAAACAGTGCGCCTGGATTTGGGAAAGCCCCGGCACGTACCTCCGCCGTGCGCGGGTAGCCGTTTTGCGCGTTATCGCCCGGTAAGTTTTGCGCGCTGGGTGGCCTCGAAAACCCCACGTTACCAAGGGCCAAGGTTTCAACGTAACACCCGTCACCATCCACACGCGCTGCGCGTATCGCCCCGACGCTTCCGGAGTTGGGTGCCGTCCCGGTGATCAGGTACGTGCCCGGTTGTAACGTGATTCGGGAAAGGCTCACGTCTAGGCTCGCACCGCATGTGCTCGGCAACCCGACGACGTGGTTCAAGCGCCGCCGGTTCCACGCGTTTATGGTGTGACGCGGTGACGCCAGGGAGTCGAACGTCACCGTGCCACCCACAGACGGGTCGAAGGAAACGACCTCGCTGAACACGCACGTGTCCAGACACTGCCCGGAGGAGGACGCCGGGGCTTTAATCGGTCCGAGGGGAGGCGCGACAACGTTAAGACCGATGGCCGACATCCGCGCGTAGCAACAGTCGGGTTCCTTCGCCACGCACTCCTGCGCGACCGCGGGTAAGGAGGCGACAAGGACACATAGCAAACGAAACGCGGCCGCGGGGCATGTGGCGACGCACGTGGAACGTCTCCTCATGGTGTGAAGCACGTGATGTGTACATCGTGGTGGGTGTCGAAGGAAACATGACAAACTTCGGAAACTTCGGCTGACGTGTCCAATCGGTGAGCGTGAGAAAGGGAACAACAAAACCGGATGTTCAGTCGTTATGACAAACACACCGAAAGTGCACCACTATCTATCTTTTTCACACTTATTTTTAACTCAGCCGAGATAAAAATTATCTCGGATTCCTATGAGCGGCAGTCAGAAAAAGACGCGAAAAATAACTTAATTTCTGACGGAGAAATAAATTATCGATAAGTTCGTGTTGCACTTTCGGTGTGTTTGTCATACTCACCAAAGTCTACCTAGAAGAAGGGCGGGGACGCGAGCGACGGGAGCGTTGTGACGAAGCCGAGGATGACAAAAAACGCACCACAGGGGAGAAGAGCGCGGCGAAAGCGTCGGCGCGAAGACGGCGAAGGGGGCGGTGAGGGGTGCGTACCGCGTGAGGAAACACCGGGTGGGTGAAGTAAAGGTGGAGCAGCACAGGGGAGAGGTGGTACTGTATCTAAGCGAGTTAATTTTTTAAAAACATCCGAGCGGTTGAATTACAAACTCAGGCGACGAAAAACCCGCATCACGAGTTTTTCGAGGCAGTTGCAAGAATTGGTGGCGACGCTTTCATAACACCCCAAGTCACGAGACTTGCTTGCATTCAGCCCCACACTTCCCCAGCGCGGCTCTCGCGTCTCTCAGCGCCCCCGCCGAAGGCACGACGCCCGCCCCGACATGACCTCTCTTCCAATCGAGAAGACCCCGCTGCTGTAAACCGACGCCGCCCCCGCGTCTTCTCGCGCCACGTCTTCGTCCGCGATTCGCGTGCTCGCGGCTGTTTTCGCCGTCGCGGGCGTCGCGGGGGTTGGTGGTCACTTCGCGTTAACCACCAACAGCCCCGGTGCCGTCGCTCTCGGCGCACCCAACCCCGCGGTTGCGATCGACTTCACACGCGGTGCCCTAACCTCCGACGTGCGCAACGCCGGGAGGCTCGGGCAGCTCACCACCACCGATTCCCCCATTCCCCAATGTGCGTCCACCTGTTTGCGGGATGGGATCGAATCCATCGATCTGGACTCTTCGTTCTGCGGCGGGATGACATCCGAAGAGGTCACGCAATGCGTGGACACGACGTGCGGCGCGTCTTCCTCGGCAACAAGAGTGGCGTACGACGCGTACGCCGCGGATCTGTGCCCCGACGGCGTGGGCGTGGACGCCGTGGTTGATGATTCAGTGACTCAAGAACAACCACCCGTCGCCGCCGCCGAAGGGAGTCTCGGTCGTTTCCAGGCTGGCGTTTTGGAAATCGCGGAGGACGCGGCCCCGGATTTGACGACGTGGCAGTGCGACTTCAACGCGTGCGGGGCGCAGCACCCCACCGACCTTGGCGGCGTGGGGCAGTACGTGGACCGCGCGTGCCAATACAGGGGAGGCATCGGGTGCGAAGGCGCGTTGGGCGGCGAAACCCAGTGCCGCGCGTGTTACTTCGGCACAACGGAATCAATGCGGTTTCCCGGAAACCTCGGGTACCCGCAGTGCCCGATGTGCCTTTGCGAGGAGTTCAACAAGCCCGCCACGGATTGCATTTTGTGCTCCGGTTTCTACAAGTACTTTCGGATTTACGTCACACACGTGCGCGCCGGCCTCGACGGCATCGCCGACGCGGTCAGCGACGACTGCATGCAGTTTGGGGAGATGAGCATGTACGACTCGACCGGCGCCAAAGTGGCGGTTGACGTGGAGTCAAGCACCAACCCCAACGGCTTTAACCCTACGCACAATGGCATCATGGAAGGTCCGAACGCCGCCGTGGATGGCACGCTGGCGTTGAAGTTTGTGGACAAGAATTTCGTGGAGAACAAATACTCCGAGATGATCTTCGCCGTCGCGGGTGACCCGGTTATGATTCGCGGGTACGAGTTCTTCACCGCGAACGACGCGCCGTCCCGAGACCCCATCGAGTGGACACTCTCAGGCGCGCAATCCGCGGAAGGGCCGTGGATGGAGTTCTCGCACATCTCAGACGCGTCGCCGCCCCCGGAACGAGACTTTTCCTACGGCGTGTTCGACCCGTGCATCAGCAACTAATGACGTACCCGCCGCGCGCGTGCGTTTTTTCAACCACGAATCGCGCGCGTCTTGTCTCACCGCGAGCCTCCTGACGCACACGCAAGCCACTGTTTGTAAACCTGTGACCCGGAGGCGCTTGCAGTATCATATATGTGTTTTGTTTTAATACAGAGCACCTGTTTTCTTTTAAAAGAATCCAACCGCGGTTGCGTCACAAACTCGGACACTAAAACCCCGGAGTATACAAGTACGCCACTCATCACATATTCCACGCTATTACAAAGACGTCCACCAACACGCCCACACGCCACGGAATGGCAGCGGATGTCGTGTGAGAACAGAACCTTGTAGCTTGTACCCTGCTTTTTTAAGGGAAGGTCTTGAGTTTTATATCTTTTTTTGGACTGCACAAAAAATGACAAATTCTTATTTTAACATCCGAGCGGTTGAATTATTTACCGTCGTGCGCGAGTGCGTCGTCAAACACGACCGCGCGGTCGTCGCGGTAGCGCTCCCACGTGATGATCGAGAGTGCGTCGTTGGATGCGATTTCTCACCAGGTTCGTGTCACGCTTCTTTCTCGCTGCCATCCCTTGACGTGCTTGTGAGCTCATCCGCGTCCTCGTCCCCGTGTCCACGCAGGAGGTTCACTTTTTGGCGGAAGATGAGCACCTGGACGTCGTGCCCAACTTTTCCCTGCAAAGCCTGCATCTGCTCGGCGGGACGGTATGTTGTTCCCAAATCCTTTTCCCTGACCCTTGGTTTGAAACGCACGCACACGTCCTGACACGTACCAACTCACTCCCGTGTACCCACACCAAACAGTACGGTCCTTTCCGTCCTCAGATGAAAACCAGCGTCCCGATGTGGCTGGCGATGCTTTTGAAAAAGCAAGGAAAGTGTTCGGTGGTGCCGCCGCGGTGGTTAGACGTGGCGACCTTAAAGCAGGTGATTGAAAGTGAACGCGCGGATGACGTGTTCCAAGGGTTGCCTCACCACTACATCGAAATCGCGACGGATCTGTGCAAACACGCGAGGGAGGACTTGGAGGATTGGAACTTAACGTTCGATCTGGTGGACACGGTAAGTATTTCCCAATCACCACATTCCGCCGACTGATTGCCCATACGAGACTGACACTTTCTTTCTTTTTCTCCCAGATTCGCGCGGTGCGGCATAACAAGATTCAAGCCGGCTTGCGCAGCCTGGACGAAAACGCACTCAAAGGGGTGAAACTGACGAACATGAGCGCCATGGAAGTGTCCGTCATACGGCCGTTCATGTCCAACGCGCTGGATAACTTTCTAGAGGGGTCGATAACAGCGGAGTGACAGAGCGGTGAACGGTGAACTGCATTAGCCAAATGTGTGTAATCCAGCGCCAGCTCTCTTGCTCTTTCTGTCAAAGCAGTCATCTTTTTCAAACGGCCACTTCCCCTCGCACCTCGCAGGCAAGAGCGCAGAGCGCGCTCTGGCGCGAAGGTCGAGTCGTCATGAGTGAAGAAATAGACAAGCACGTGTTGCGAAAGTATGAAATCCAACAAAAGTTGGGGAAAGGGGTACGGAGTCGCTTCCGTTGACGCCTGTCGCGCCTGTCTCGCGCCTCTTGTGATTGACGTTTGCATTTGTACTCACCTCTTCCTCGTTCCTGCAGGCATATGGCATCGTGTGGAAAGCCGTGGACAAGAAAACGAGGGATACCGTGGCGCTGAAGAAGATATTTGATGCGTTCCAGAACGCAACGGACGCACAGGTAAGCACCCGGACGTGTTCACGCGTGCGTACGCCGCGTCGAAAATCACCTCGTCGCTCTCGCTGACAAATGCACCCCTCTCCACGCAGAGAACTTTTCGCGAGATCATGTTCCTACAGGAAGTGAACAACCACGAAAACATAATCAGGTACGCTCGATTTTATTATTTTCCCCAGCTCACGAGCGTGGTGCGTTTCCCCCCTGAACGCGGTGTGCCTCGTTACCCGATCCTGACACAACCCCCGAATTCCTCGTCTCCGCGGCCGCCGCAGACTGTTGAACGTCCTGAAAGCCGAAAACGACCGAGACATTTACCTTATTTTCGAGTACATGGAAACGGATTTGCACGCGGGTACGTCGGGTTTTATTACATAGCTGAAGTAACAAGTACTTCTGGGGAGCGAAGTATTCGGAGTATCAGAGTGCCCAATACTAACAAGTACCCTCGTGTAAAATTACCCCCCCCCAGTTATTCGCGCGAACATCCTCGAGGAGATCCACAAGCAGTACATAACGTACCAGCTGTTCAAGTCGCTGAAGTTCATGCACTCCGCCGAGCTTCTGCATCGGGACGTGAAACCTTCGAATTTGTTGTTGAATTCCGAGTGCCAGGTGAAGATTGCGGATTTCGGCCTAGCGCGATCCGTGGCGCAGCTCGAGGAGGAAGACGGGCCGTGCATTCTCACGGATTACGTCGCCACGCGGTGGTACCGGGCGCCCGAGATTTTGCTAGGCAGGTACGTATTGTATTTCACCAAATCACAAGACTGTTTGCCCATACAAGACTGACAATTTTCTTTTACAATCGCAGCACCAAGTACACGTTCGGCGTGGATATGTGGAGCAGCGGGTGTATTTTAGGTGAGCTTTTGGGGGGTAAGCCTATTTTTCCAGGCACGTCCACTATGAATCAGCTGGACAGGATTATGGAAGTGTGCGGGCGCCCTTCTGGAACTGATGTGGATGCGGTGCAGAGCCCGTTCGCGGCGACGATGCTGGAGTCGTTGCCGCCGGGGCGGCGAAAAAAAATGAGCCACCTTTTTCCAAACGCCAGCGAACACGCCGTGGATTTGCTACAAAGACTGTTACAGTTCAACCCGGACAAGCGGATATCCGCGGAAGACGCGTTGCGACACCCGTACCTCGCGCAGTTCCACAACCCATCCGACGAACCCTCATGTGACCACGTCATCACAATCCCAATAAGCGACAACACGAAATACACGATTCAGGAGTACCGTGAGAAGCTGTACGGGGAAATCGTGGCGCGGAAAAAGGAGTTGCGGCGACGGATGCGGGAACGCGAAGCCGCGAGGGCGGCGCAGGGATAGTATAGCGGTACGGTAGCGGGTAATCAGCTCGAATGAACTAGTGGCTCATTGTTTGTTACAAATAAAGAAGAAGGTATAGTAGTAGGTCATCCCCCTTGTCGTCGCCCCCCCAGTACGTCAAAAGCTGCGACCCCACGCTCGCGCCCACAATAAGCGTCGCGCCGATCCACCCCGGCACGCCCCACCGGTCCCCCATGAAGTGCCACGCGAACAGCGCCCCCCAGAGCGGCTCAGTGGTGTATATTAGCGCGCACGTCGACGCGCTTACGTTCCGCAAGGCGATGAACTCAATCCAAAGCGTGAATGAAGTGGTGGCTAATCCCATCCACAGCAACGCGGGCCACGGCAGGGCCTGCGCGGTGGCGCTTATGTTTACCAACGCAGTTGAAGTAGCGGTAACGATCGTGTCAAAGGACATACCAGAGCTCACCAGCCCTTGTTCAACATCCGCGACGTGACCAACCCAGCCGTGGTACCCCAGCTCGCCAAGTTTCCAAGCCCCGCTTTCCAGCGCAACGATTCCGATTTGAAACGCAATGAAAGGAAGCTCTTGATCCTAGAACAGCTGCGCGTGCTTCGACGACCGGAAGGTGAAGTACCCGAAGATGATAGCGCTAAGGATGCACAGGGCGTCGCCTTGTACGAACCCGCTTTCGTCGCCGCCGGTTAAAAGGCTGACACCGAAAATCGCGCATATATCCGCGGGCCACGTGAACCACGGCACTTTCTGGCCAGACGCGCCGGCGAAAAGCGGGACGCTCAAGACGGTGAACGTCGACGTCAGCGCGCCTAGTTGGTGCCTTCCAGCCCAATGATCTGCAAAAAGTGCCCCACCGCGAGAATGGTCCCCAAGTGCGTCCCGCCCCTTAGCATCTCGCCCCCTTGGCGCCTTTAACAATGTCAGCCGCGTCGTGGCCACCGCGAAGCGCAAAAACATCTGCGTGAAATCATCCACGCCCGCGTCCGCGACTTGTTTAATAACAACCTGGTTCGACCCGAACAAACAGGAAGCTCTGCACGGACACGGGACTATTCGAATGCCTCAGCCGCGCCCCGTTAAATCCAGATGCATTCGCAAAAAGTGCGAAGCGCCCCTATTTCCGCGTAGAAAACGGCCCCGTTTGTTTGTCGATTTGGCGCTGCGTCAGCATTTGTCACAGCTGGTGACTCATCTGGTGTCTTTATGACGAGTCTTTGACCAATCGTAGAGTAGTCTCTTAACATTTTGTGAACATGTTGACGCGCTTTTCGAACATGTCTAGTAGTCAATAGATAGTGACTCGAAAGACTCGAAGTTCGAAGTTCGTTGAACTTAACGCGTTCAACATCAGACGCGGACATACCCTCACGCGCGCACGCAGGTTCTTGTAACCGTCCGCCACACCTTTCGCCCTTTCTCGCTCGCGTCCGCGTCGCGGCTTGAAGTGCAACCGCTTTTCTTTTTCCATCGCGCTACCGCGAACGACGCGTTCGGCCAATCGTCATGAGCAACGACCACTACTCCGGCGTGGTTTCTGAAACCCAGGTGCGCGCGGTGTAACTCGCGCGTCCCTCCACGCACGTTCGAATCATACACACTTGACTAACACTCCCACCCCCCCCTCGCCACAGAGCTACGTCGCGTATTTATGGGACGAGAGCTCGTGGGACGTCCCGTTGTTTCATGCGCAGCACGTGATGAACTTGATTCAGCGCGTTTTATTCGCCGCGTTGAGCGTGTTTGCGAATTTCGGGATTTTGTACTTCCACTGGACCACGCCGCCGCACCCGAAGTTCACGGTGTTACAAAAATCCAGGGTCAGCATCCGGCTTCACCTGCTGAGCGGCACGGTGAACGTGTTGTTGCCCATCGTGGCGTTTTGCGATTCCAACAAAACGAGCGTGGTCGCGATTTGCTGGGTGACTTTTTTCGTGGACCTCGTACACCTCGCCACGGTGATACACCAAACCCCGAACGTCAACGGCCAGCGAAACCTAACCGTCCCGGCGTATCAGTTCATTTCTTGCGTGAAACTGGTCAGCGCGTCTGGGTTGCTCTACGCCCTTCTTGACGACAGCCTGAAGATGCTGGAAAAGGTTGAGTGGCTTTGGTGCGTCTGGGCAAACCACCAGACGTACGCCTGGGTGCGGGTGTGGCTGGTGCTTCTGCACCAAGTACAGGCGTGCCGGGAGTCGCGATACACCGTCGCGGTGATCATCGCCGGTACGATCGGGGCTGGTCAGGCGTACGGGTTCACCGTGATGACCGCCTTGATCGTGTGGCTTTTAGCGTTCAACTGGGTTTTGAAACGCAACACGTACGCGTTGGTGGCTCGGTTTTCGTCAAAGAAACAACCCACCGTGGAGGAACGCGCCAAAGTACGTATTGGGCCTTTCCCAAATCCTGACTCACTGTTTGCCAACACGAGACTGACACTTTTCTTTTACAATCACAGTTAAACCTGGAGATGAGCGCTATGCTGCAGTACTTCCACGAAGCGCACCACTCGTTGTTTCACGATTCGAGGTACAAAGGCCAAGCGTCTTTGGTACAAAAAACGCTTTTCAACGAGGGGTTCATATCTCTGACGAAAGACAAACGCGGCCGGGGCGGCACCGAAACCCTGGTGTTCGCGCCCCTGCGCGACATTCCCGACGAAATCCAAGCAAGGTGCGTTTTCGAATCCATCGATTTCGACAACTCCGGGGGTTTGGACCTGTTAGAGCTGGCGCAGGTGTTCATCACGAACGGCGTGTCCACGGAGTGTACCACGGCGATGTGCAAGCTGGCGTTTGAAAATTTCGACTCCAACGAAGACGGCGTGATTGACCTGAACGAGTTCAAACTGGCGTTCAAACCGTACTACGCGTATCAGTTCGCGGAGGTGTACACGCTTTTGAAGGAAGCGCCTAGGATGCTGAAAAACGTTATTAACGCGCCGTTTCAAAGCGCACCAAGCGGGTGTCCGTTCGCGTCGCAACACATGTTACCCATGGACTACGACAGCGCGGTTTTGGAATGGGCCACGCTGGTGCACAGCGAGAATCACAAATATCTGGGAAGGGCGCTCGCGCGCGTGAATTCGCAACTGCAGCGCGCGAGCTCGAAACACGACGCGAGCGCGAACAAGGTTTAAGGTTCAGTTTGTGTGATAGTAAATGATTTGAGTCCAATACCTCTCCTCCCCAATCAGTGTTTCCGCACGTGGTGTACGCATCCTTCACGGGGTCCTTTCGCATTTTGGCGTCAGTGTGGGTTGGTTGCGTCGATTTCAGGGTGACTTTGACGGATACGGCATACAGCGTACCCCCCGATTTCACGCCACTTTGCACCATCTTCTGGCCGTTTTGCAGCCTCGACACGCAAGTCGCGGTTTGCATTTCCCGGTGAAGTTCAAAGCAATGTCTGGTGTGAAAAACCACGGTAACGATCAAGGTTTGCATTGGACCGATCAACGCCTTTTTTTGATTGGATTTGCTTAAATTCAGACATGTCCGCCACCTTTCCAACAGCGAACACGCCGTGGATTTGCTACAAAAACTGTTACAGTTCAACCCGGACAAGCGGATATCCGCGCAAGACGCTGTGTACAGAGCACTGTGTAGAGTCATTCGATACACTTTGATACAATATTACAATACCGCGGCTCTCCATCGCGTCGCCAAAGCCGTCCGCTGGTCCATCGGCACCGCGACCAGAAGCTCTTCGTCCCCCGAGCCGCGCGCGAAGTTGTTCATCTCTTTTTGGTCACCGTACACGTACTTCGTACTGAGCAAACACCTCACCATAGTCCTCGTCATCCTCGCCGAACAGCACCCAGTCCGCGACACTCCGCGTACCCTGGGCGCACAACGTCGCGGCGGCGGCGATGACCGCACATACACTCAAAACACCAACCACGAGGCGGGTCCGAAAATTCTGTCGTTCCGGTCGCGGTTGTCGAGCTTGCGGGAGATATCTCGAAACTCCCGGCGAAGATGCGCGTTCACGCGGTCAAGCGCGCGCACTTCGGCGGTTAACACCGCAAGTTTCTCGACGTCGTCGTCGCGGCTGGCTCGTTTGTCAAACCTCTTTTTCATCTTAGAGTGTTTCGCGTTAATCACGGCGTTGCGCTCAGCAAGCAGCGCTTTAGATGCGCTGAACGCCCACGAAATACGCTTCTCGCGCGACGCCGCGCGCGCGCGAAGCAAATCGACAGCCGCGGCGTGCGCCTCGTTCGCCTCCGCGAAGCGTTTCTCCGCCGAAAAGGCATCCTCCCGTCTTGTTTCGCTGAGCACGGCGTGCGCCGCGTGTAGCCTCGCCGCGTACGCCGCAGCCGCCTCGCACTGCTCAATGACTTCGGCGCGCGCGGCTTCGGTCTCCGAAGCGAGGGTACGCACCGCGATTTGTTTTGTGTCGATGCCGAAGTTGTCCGAGACCCAGGATTTCCAGCAGATTTGTTTCGTGTCGATGCCGACGGGGTCGTTCTGAGCCGCGATGACGAAGCTCCAGCCCCAGAGAAGCGCGATGGCGAGGCCGGCGGAGACCATCTGCGTTTTTCCGGGAGGAAGAAGAACAGTGTTTGGTTAGGGTCGTGATCGCGCTGGGGGTTCGTCGTTGACCGGGTGAGTACGGGATGTGACGATTCGCGGCGACGTCGATTTTTTATTTCCCGCTCGTCCCGAGGTCGGGATGCGAGGCGTGGAGGGACGTGCGAGCGGATTTGTACACCGCAACCGTACACGAAATACTCGAGTATACGTGTTCTTTGGGATTGCGAGGTACGGGAAGAAAACAGACGTATGTCGATCCGGAGCAGCTTGAACTTCCCGACGTCCAGGGCGAGCAAATCGCGGGGACGAACGAAGCGTGCGATTTCGTTCTCGTCGGAGAAGTCGTCGAAGTCAACATCAGGGTGCTCATTGCACCGGCGAATCTCTTGCAGAAGCATCGTGCTCGTCAACTCGTCGTTCTCAACAAGCTCACGATGCAAAAACAAAAACAAGGGTGGGAGTCGAGCTGCCTTTCGCTTTGCAAGTGACGGCGGCGGATTGTTACTTCTCGTGTTTGGTCGAATAAAAATTTAAAGGGGTTTGTCATACATCCTCCAAATCGAAGCGGACAAGCCTATGAACTGCTTCGCACTCGGGCAGGCACACAACTATTTAACAAATCCTCCATTTCGACGATTTGATTGGTGGATGGGGATATTTTTTTAGCGTCGTTTTAACGCTCACATGTTGTCTCGCGACGTCTTACGCGCATACCACGCAGCACAACTCACCCTTTAACGTAACACCATGTTCCGCACCGTCTCCATTCTCGCCCTCGTGGGCAGCGCCTCCGCTGCTGCGGCAGATTACTCCAATGCCGAGATCGGCTGCACGAACGCGTACAACATGGTCACATGTGAGAAAGCGTACCAGGAAACGTCATGCACCGACCCTCTCTGCGTATGGAATGTTGACGATGCGGACGATAAGAAATGCTTGCTCGCCGCGGGAAACACCACCGCGACCGCATGGACTGCCGACGTGACAGCTAAGAACGCCGCTATTGGATCCGCCTATAGCGTGTGTTCTGCTTCTGCGGAAGCCGATTGCACTGGGGATTGCGCATGGAGTGCACATGAGAGTGAGTGCACTATAAGCGTCGCTAAAGCGGAAGCACTCCTCGATGCCGACGACGCTAACGGCGGCATCACCGCTGCCACAATGAACGGCTTATTTTCTGGTCTCACCTGTTCGCATCTTGCTGGCACTGCTGCCGCCTGTGGCGCTGTCGATGGCTGTTCTGTGTTGACCGTTGGAACCGACACCGGGTGCATTGCGAGTGATGCCAAAAAAATCTCGGTCATCGAGGCCAAGTGTGTAACCGCCGGTGCCGCCGCCCAAACCGCCGCCGAGGCAGCTGCGGGTCTCAGCGGCGCGACCACCGCGGCTCCCGCCATGATCATCCTGTCCACCCTCGTCGGCGCTCTCGCGATCTTCGCGTAAGAAAGCCGCTTCGGCGTCAACGTGCTCGTTTGGTGTTTTCTCCACACCTGAACCGCACATGCGGCCACGCGCCGCAGGCGGGCTTTTGCGCGCCTTTTTATTCGCGCAGTACCGCCGGTCGAGTAACGCAAATTTCATTTCGTTATACTCGATCGAGCCGACGAGCCCCAGCCAAGTAAACACGGTGACGCGCTCGGTGATTGATTAGCGTCGAACGATTTGATTAGTTGTCCCTCTCTGGGATCGATGTTTTAATCACAACGAAGCGTTTTCACCAACCCCACCAGTCTTTCACGTCTTCTACTGTACGTCTGCCCTGCCACTTGATTGCAAAACTCCAACAAGAAAATCAACGTCTTTGCGGGCAGACGTGACGAAAAACTTTTCCTGGGCTTCACATCAGAGAACTTCTGCCGCTTTCTTGCTGTCACTTTTCGAGAAAAACGCGGAAAGTTTGGGCGTAGACACTTATCCGCCCTCATTGCGCGCAGACTAGCTCAGCCGCGCAGTGCAGACGCATGTGAGACCATCGCATGTGGGGACGACGCCACTTCATCGCGCACGCGCTCACGAACGAACTCGCCGCCATGTTCTCCATCACATCCACCGTCGTTCCTGTTCGCGCCGCGGCGGCCTCTGCGCGCCTCGGCTCGTCCAAACGCGCCACCGCGCCCCGCGCCGCGACGCGAGTCGCGCAAACCACGAACCGGCGCTCCATCTCTTTGCGTGCCGCGGGTGCTGTTTCCGCCCCTGTGACGGACACCAACGTCGACATCGCCGATTTCCTGGCGAAGCAGATGGTTGACGAAGCCGCGATGTTGGCTAACTCCACGTTCCCTATCGCTCCCGAGGTGTTAATCGCGACGACGAAGCGCATCTTGGCCAAAAACAGTGGCGCGGAGGAACCCGGTTTGTTGGCCTCGGATTTCAAATTTGTCGCGCCGGTCGTGGGCCCGCTTTCTAAGGAAGAGTTCCTGAAAGCGTGGGCGTCCTTCAAACTCGAAGAAGCCTTCCCTGATGCGAAGTACGGGTACTACGCGTTCCGGGTTGATCCGTTCGAAACGAACCGGGTTTGGTTCGACTCGCAGTTCAGCGGAACCAACACCGGGACGATGGCCGGGTCGATGGAAGCGACGGGCATAAAAGTGAAAGCGCCGCCGCAAACGTGTTCCATGCTGTTCAACTCAAAAGGCGAGTCCACGCAGCTCACCGTGGGGTACGTGCTGGACAAGAAGATCGGCAACACTGGCGGGCTTGGTGGGGTTTTCGGAATCCTATACGCCATCGGCTACCCGCTGCCGTTCCCGGAAGCGCAGCCGTGGCAAAAGAGTATCCAATACTCGGTGTTCAACAAGGTCTCCCCGCTTCTCGCGCCGATTAAAAAGTTCATCAAGGGGCTGTCAGGGGGCGAGTGAAAGATGTGAGTAAGAGATGGCGAGTGTAGCAGAGGTTATAGAGCGGCTATAGAACCTTTGAGTGTATTGTAGCGAGGAAGATTTGTGTGTATTGTAGCGAGTAAGATTTGTGAAATGAAGACACTGAGTGTTGGCAAAACTTACGATTTCTTTGATCGATGAAGACTGCTATAACCCTGACTATATATACCCCTGACTATAATCGTACTAGCGATTCGCCGCGGTCCCAGAAACACCGCGCGTCGGTAGGGTCGGTTGGCATGATTCGCGGCGGTTCTCGCGTGACCAGCGGAACTTTTTCAACCGCCAACCCCTCGAGTTCGGGGAAACAAGGTTTCACGGCGAGTGACCACTTTCCTTTTGCATCACCCGATAACAAATCCTCACAACTCTGAAAGCACGTCGAACACGGCTTGTTCGAGGGCGTTTTCGTTTTCGTGTTTATTTTCGTGTTTGTTTTTTTCATCGCCAAAGTCGTCTCTGCACACCCGGACGTCCGCGGGGAGTTTTCCCGCGCCCGGTACGTTTCCGGTTAAAATTTCGTGATACTTTCGCGCACCCGGTTGTGTTTTTTTCAGCGCAGCGGTAACCACCGTGGCTTCGTGTACCTTGTCAAACCCAAACGCGGCGCACGCTTGTGTGGACTGCGCGGTGGCATTTGCGGAACCCAGCAGCGCGACGTGCAGCCGGTCAACCGCGCGCGGGTGCGGCGCGGTCGCGTCGCCCCCGAAAACCTCGCGTATCAAACCCAAAACGTTTTCCCCCCTGTCCGAACCTCCTTCGTCACCGCCAACCCGAGAAATCAAAGAGGTCACCGCCAGCGCCGCTAACGAGCCGCACGAGGCGACGGCGCCGTCGCTACCGCTGGCGGAGGCAAGAAGCGCGCGGTACAACGTTGCGTCGGTTTTGTTTTCGTCGTTCTCGCCGTCAAACCCGCTCGTCAAAATGTCAATCATATTTTCCTTCAACTCCTTCGCCCATTGAAACTGTGCGGTGACGTATATGAACTGCGTGTGGAACAGCGGGTCGTGCGGGTGTACCTTTCTGGCGGCTTCGAACACGCACTGCGCCACCGCTCCTAGGTGTTCTCCGATTGGAACCGTGTTAATTTCCAAAATTTCGTTTCGTTTGTAAACGTCCCCCGCGTACTTCAACTCCAAACGGAAGTACACCTGCCAAAGCACTTTGCTCTGCGCGCAGTTCCGGAGACCCCGAAGCAACAAGTGCCTCGCGCTCGCGATGTCACCCTTGTGCTTGTACTCCCAGTTCGCGGCGAAGCACCACAACCCCGCGCACTGCGGGTTCAGTAAAAGGCCTTGGGACACAACTTCGCTTAACAACCGCGCGTTGCCGTGCGAAAAGCAAAACGACGCGAAATCAAGCCACAAACCCACGTTCCCGGGGTACTTGCGTAACACCCTTTGATAAAGGGTGTGCACCTTTCGAATAAAAGCGTGGCCCACCTGGTTGGCCAGGAGGGAGGAACCGCCGGGGGTTTGGCGCTGTCGGTTGAGTGAGTAAATTTTGAAGCGTTGGTCAGAGAATGGTCAGAGAATGGACGGGGACAGAGGTGAATGTAGTTCTGACTGAGACGAGGAGCGTGTCATGACTACGGACGGAGTGTCGGACGCGAGCGTGAGCGGTTTGTGGTGCTTATTGGACCGCCCATTACCTTGCGTATGGTGTGTAGTTTGTGCAAATCGGTTTCGAAGCGTATCGCGCTCATGAACCGGCTCGCGGGAACCCGTCGCCTCCGGAACACGTACTCGAACCGAGTGCGATGCTGGAAAATCATCTGCACCTCCCGGGACGAAAACGTGCTGCACTTAAGCAGCTGCTCCGCTTCCTCCACGGAGTTCTCCAGGGAAAGATTCACGGCGTCGGCCATGTTGACGTGTCAAAGGTAAAGACCGGCTAATGTGTGACAGCACAGAGCGGCATACGCGGCGAAAGGTGGGCGCGGGGAAGTGACGGTGGGAGGCGGCGCAATTTTTCTTTCCACTTCGGCGGCGCCAGGCGCGGAGCAGTCGCCCACAGCACTTCTCGGACGACGAAAAAAAGAGTGGCGGCCAAACGACTCTTGGGCACTCTCCACCGCGCAGGTCGTGAAGCCGTGCGCGTCGCGATGGCTAGTCTTCGCGATTCCTTGCCGCAGCCGTCGCGTTTCGTCGAAACGCGCGTCGCGAAACCGCACGCCAGTGAGGTTCCGGTGGCGCGCCAACGATTGACTTTGCAGTACGGATCTAGGGCGGGGGGACGATTTGCCCCGAAGTCTCCCGATGACTTCGCCGACGGCGGCGCGTACCCCGAGGTGCACCAAGTGCAGTACCCCCGTGGCTTCGGGGCAAAGGGGGCGTCAAAGCCGGGGGGGTTGCAAGTCACCATGGATGCGTCAGGAAACGCGAACTTCGACGCCATCGTGACGCGCGGGAAAGATCCAAACCGCGAAATACACACCGGGCACGACGCGCTTGTGCCGCGCCCGAACGCGGAATTCGCGCGCCCGTCGGAGGAACAGATTCAAGCCACCCTGGATAAAACCAAAGCCACGATCTTAGGCCGGGTGGATAAGAAAACAGGCAAGACCGGTGCCACCGCGGGCTCCGTAGTGGCGGCCCCGGAGTACATCAAGTACACGCCGGCCAATCAAAACGCCGCGGGCGGCGCGGGCGGCGCGTCGCATCGTTTGATCAAAATGCACCAAACCCAAAGCGACCCGCTGGAGCCCCCCAAGTTCCGACACAAGAAAGTCCCGCGAGGCCCGGGGTCACCGCCAGTACCGGTGCTGCACTCGCCCCCGCGGAACGTCACCACGGAGGAACAAGGCGACTGGAAGATCCCGCCGTCAATCAGTAACTGGAAAAACCCGAAAGGGTACACCATCCCTCTGGACAAGCGCCTCGCCGCGGACGGCCGAGGTTTGCAGGAAGTGCAGATCAACGACAACTTCGCGCGACTCTCGGAGGCGCTTTACTTGGCGGAACAGAAAGCGCGAGAGGCGGTGGAAACGCGCGCAAAAATACAACACGAAATCCTGAACAACGAAAAATCCGCCAAGGAGGATGAGCTCCGGGATTTGGCGCAACGCGCGCGGGTGGAGCGCGCGGGTGGAGCGGAGCCGCGAGAGTTCGACGAACCACCGCGACTTGATACTCGCGACGGCGGTGGCTATGCCGACGACCAACCGCGCGCGCGCCAAACACGAGACGACGAAGACGAAGACGACGACGTCGAGAAACGCAAACGCGACGAGATTCGCGACGAGCGCAGGCGCGAGCGTGAGAAGGAACGGCGTCTGGAGGGTGAGGACGGCCGGGTTGGAAAGAAAACCAAACTCACGCGAGACCGCGACCGTGACGTGAGCGAACAAATCGCGTTGGGACAGTCTAACGTGGCGAACAAAACCGGGGAACACGCGTACGACCAAAGGTTGTTTGACCAAACGCAAGGCATCGGAAGCGGGTTCCACGGAGACGACGCTTACGACGTTTATGACAAGCCTTTGTTCAACGACAAGTCTGGTGGGATTTACAAGCCAACCGCGGAAACGGGGGACGACGAAGGCGCGCGCGGAGGGAAAGGCGGGCCGGTGGAGTTCCAGAGGCACGACGGCGGCGGCGGCGCGAACGGCGCGAACGCGGGGGGCGACGACCCGTTCGGACTCGACGCGTTTTTAGACGAAGTCAAGGGAGGATAGTACATGAGGTGACCGTGAGTAACGATGTGTAAGGTAAAAGCTGAGCTATATCGATGCACCATTTAGAGGTAACGCAAACCATGACCGCGCTGGCGGGGAAGTTCCCAGAAGGCGTGAAACTCGTCTCACACGTCGCAGAAAACGGGACGCGGGAAGAGAAAGATAGGCTTTAGGACTGCGGTGGTTGTAGAGGGGTGAGACAAGTATTTACGGCCGGTTTTTACAACTGCCGAAAGTTTTCGTCTCTTTCTCGCCACTTATTAGACTGGCTGATTTTCGTCCAGTTCCTCGTCAATCCCTGAGAATCTGAACAATCGCCGTGTGGCCTTTTTGAGCGGCCATGTACAGCGGCATGACGCCGTCGGCCCTCGCCTTGCTAACGTCCGCGTCCGCCTCGATCAGCGCTCTGACCACCGCCTCGTGACCCCTTTGAGCGGCGATGAGCAGTGGCGTCGCGCCGTCATCCCTTGCCTTGTTGACGCCCGCGCCCGCCTCGATCAGCGCCCGCACTATCGCCTCGTGACCCCTTTGAGCGGCGATGAGCAGCGGCGTCGCGCCGTTATCCATCGCCTTGTTGACGCCCGCGCCCGCCTCGGTCAGCGCCCGCACTATCGCCTCGTGGCCATTTTGAGCAGCGACGTACAGCGGCGTCACGCCGTTATCCATCGCCTTGTTGACGACCGCACCCAACTCGATCAGCGCCCGCACCATCGCCTCGTGGCCGTTTTGAGCGGCGATATGCAGCTCGTTCTCGTCACATGGGCAACCGTTCTTGCGCGCCCACAGTAGCATTTCGAGGTGCCCGCCTTCCGCAGCTTTATGGCACGTGCATGTGCCCCACGGGCAGCCGTTCGCGCGTGCCCACTGCAGCACCTCGAGGTGCCCGCCCATCGCCGCCGCCGAGCACGTGTCCCGGTCCCACGGCCAGCCGTCCGCGCGCAACACCTTCAACTCTTCGAGCTGTCCGCTCCTCGCCGCTGCCGCACAAAGGAGTTCTTGACGCGACAGGCGACCTTGCCGTTGCATGCGCTGCACCGCGCTTAAACATCCGAGGTTCACGGCTTTCTCCTCAGCAAGCTCTTCAAACTGAAGCCCCATTCCCGTCACCGCGTCGCGCATCGCGCGGCTCACCGCTGGGAGCCGTGCGAGATCTGCGGGGTCGTCGAAATGCTCAGATCTGAGAACGTGCGTGACCACGAGGTGGTTGGGGAGGCGGGGGATGGCTTCGCCCGCGTTAGCCGTGTTGGCCGCGTTAGCATCGCGGCGCTCCTTCTTTTTCTTTCGCGCGCGAGCTTTCTTACCGCTCATTGCGTTGGAAGAGTGGATGGTTTTGTGTCCGCGTCGTGCGCGTCGTTGTGCCTCGAGGCTTCCTAGACTGTGCGTTTTCAAAATTTTCGGCCTCGCAGAACAAAAAGAAGGTCGCCCGTTGCACACTTTTTGATGGTGAGAATTCTCACCTTGGCTGCTTCCGCCGCTGGAGACTATTGATGCGAAGTAAAACGCTCTGGACCAATCACAACTTGAATGCGATGTTTCAAAAGCTAAGCTAAGACTATCTATTGACGCTAGGGGTTGATTTCGCTTCGCAGCACTACGGCCGCGACTTCTACTGCTTTTCGGATGCCGTCCATTTTCGCGGACAGAGACTCGAGGCACTCGTCGCGTCTCCTCGCTTTCCTTTCTTCTTCCTCTGTTGGAAACAACAACGTACTTTTTGCAAGAATTTGATCAACCGCGTCGCGACACGAAGCGAGTCGCGCGTCTCGCGGAACGCGCGAAACTAGGGACGGCGGTTCTTTTTCTCGCGAACCGCTTTGGCCAAACGCGACGTCCTCCAGCGCCTCCGCGAACGCCGAAACGGCCGCCGCCGTTCGCGACGCCTCACGCGTCGACCGGCCACCTTTCATCACCACGCCTCCTTTTTTGCGCACGTGCTTCGCCAGCGCCAGATCCACCGCGCCGTTTGCGGCCACGAAGTCGCCCTCCACCAAAAGCCTCGACGCCACAACTCGCAGCTGATCGACCGCTTCATTGAGTTCGTCGAGCTCGAGTTCGGTGGGCGCGCAGAGCGCCAGCGTGTCCGTCGGCGTGGTGTTCCGAAAAGCCACGCCGTTCGCGAAACAGACCTTTTCCGATGGCGGTGTGATGTTTACGTATTTCGTGTCCATCACGGTCACTAAAGAAATATCGCCACACACGCCAAGTTTTGCGCGCCACGCTTTGGCGAAGGACGCCGCGTTTCTCGAGTTTTTTGAACTTTTTTTAAAATCAAAATCGTTCTCCAAATCAAAGTCGTCGTCCCTACACGACCGCCAATCAAAAACCGGTGTTGCCCCGGTGACTTCGGTGACTACGAGTATTTCTTGTTCGTTGACGCGCTCCAGGGGAAGAATGTCGTGTTGCAGCAGGAGTTCGGTTAATCCCCGATCCAGAGTTTGGCGACAAAGCACTGCGTCGACGGAAAGGGCGAGACACGCGTTTGCGATTTCACGGTAAACGGTTTCACTCGATTTCGCGAATTCGGTTTGAGTAACGGAGGATACGGCTTCCATGAGCACCAGAACGCGTTTTCCGTCACGACGTGGTGTGTCAGCACGAAAATCGTCGAAACCGCCCCAGTCAAACCCCGGGATTGGAAGCCGTGCAACGAAAACGCCGTGCAAAACTTTAGTGCGTTCCGTCGGCGCGCCGGTGACTCGCAAAACCCGCAAACCGTCGGCGTATTTTTCGGTCGTCGTTTCGAATTGATTCGATTGATTCAGCTCGCGCTCCCCGGGACGCTTGTCGTTTTCGTGGCTCTGTGGTGACCCTTTCCTTCGCTGGCCGTCCTTAGCTTTCCCAAACCTTTGTCGCAACGCCTCGGATATCACGTGTAACGCGTGTGGGTCTGGTACCCCAAGGAGTTTCGGAAATAACACGCTCCTCGCCACGGCGGCAAAGTCGTTTTCATCACCCAAACTGCGTTCCGTCTGTAAAAGATTTGTACCATCGCTTGACTCGAGGAACTCGAAACACCAGTGTAGACACGTGTGAAACGTGTCGGCGAACAACGCGTGGTCCGCGCGCCGGTCAAGTCCGAGGTCGTACGTCCGCCGTATCAAAACGCACGCCAGAAGAGTGCAGGTCAAACCTCCGTCGCCGTGAGTTTGGTGTTGCGCGAATCCGGTGTTCTTCACCACGACACCGGGAAGAGGAAACTCTTGGAAAGCACGCAGAAGTCTGCTCCCGCACGAGCTCAGGGTTACTTTGTTGTTACTGTTGGAACGCACCACGCACGAGGCTCCCTCGGGTCCGTAAATATCACGGCACAACGAGCGAAGCGCATCAATCATACCGTGACTGTTGCGCTTGCGTCAGTGACGCGAAAACGGTGGTCCGCTCGATTTATAAAACGCGATGAAAACTAATCCTGAAAAGCACGACACGTTCCATCTCGACCACAGTGACACTCCTCGCGTCGCGCGGTGACATTCCATGGGGCGATAAGATGTGGGTGTGGCTCGTGCTCGTGTTTCTGTTCCTTTTCGTCGTGTTTCGCCCCGGAGCCGCAAATGGAAGCGCCCGACCCACGGTGCGACCCACAAATCGTACATCCAAACCAAAGCAAAGGCTCGCGATCAACACCTCGTGTTTACCCGACCGCGCGTTCTCGCTCCACGAACTGGCGTTGCGATTCGACGTGCACCTCGTGGAAACCGTGAAAAGCCACGACGAGCTGTGGGTACCCGCGGGCGGCGTTTCCGTGGTGCACGTCTCGACACGTAAAGGGCTGCTCTCCGCGATCAAGCAACTGGACCCGCACGTGTACGTGGACAAAAACGACGGCGAGTGCGCGGCGGGCCTGACGTGTCGCGTGGTTCTGGTGGGTGACAATAAGAAAGGCAACAGCGACGCAAACGGAAGTCGGGGGGGTACGAGCACGATAGGTAACATACACGGTTTGTTGACGCACTTGAGTGAATAGAAGGTAAAAAAGTAACGCGCTGCGGCTTCTCGTTTAAATCACAAATTGTAAAGAAAATCCACTCGTCACACGTTCCGTTCGACGTCTCACACACTCGACACCACTCGTTTTGTCAACCCACAACCGCTTACAGCTCATCGTGGTCATCGTCATCGTCGTCATCGCCGTCATCGCTGTCGCCGCCTTGCTGGTACACCTTGGACACGATGGGGTTGCACACGCCTTCGACTTCTTTGAGTTTTTCTTCGTATTCCTCCTTTTCCGCGTCCTGGTTATCGTCTAGCCACTCCAGGACTTCCTTGATGGCTTCTTCGATGGAGGACTTGTCGTCTTTTTCCAGCTTGTCCGCGAGCTTGTCCGCATCGGAGACGGTGTTCTTCATGTTGTACGCGTACGTTTCCAGGGAGTTCCTGGCGTCCACGCGTTCTTTGATTTTCCGGTCCTCCTCCGCGAACTCCTCGGCTTCTTCAACCATGCGTTCGATTTCTTCCTGCGAAAGACGTCCTTTGTCGTTCGTGATGACGATCTTCTCCGCCTTGCCGGTGCCTTTGTCCTCGGCGCCGACGTTTAGGATGCCGTTGGCGTCGATTTCGAAGGTGACTTCGATTTGCGGTACCCCCCTCGGGGCGGGGGGAATCGAAGTGAGCTCGAACTTACCGAGCAAGTGGTTGTCTTTGGTCATGGCGCGCTCGCCTTCGAAAACCTGGATCGACACGGTTTGCTGGTTGTCCTGGTACGTGGTGAAGGTTTGCGATTTCTTGGTGGGGATCACGGTGTTTCTTGGGATGAGCTTGGTCATCACGCCTCCCACGGTTTCGATGCCTTGCGTTAACGGCGCGACGTCCAGCAAAAGGATGTCTTTGGTTTCGTCGCCGCCTGGTAGGATTAACCCCGAAAGCGCGTCAGTCGCGGTGGGTCGCGGTGGGTCGGTCGCGAGGCGCGTGTGGGTCGATCGGTCGCGATGTGTGTGTCCGGAACCGCGCGCGGTACCGTGGTGCGACTTCGCGATTGTGACCGCGGTAACAGGTACCAGCACGTACGCGTAAAGGGAAACAGTACCAAGAGTACTCGCGCGGGGCAATCAGGAAAGCGGAGTGTGGTGATTGGGAAAGCCCGCACCTTCGCCGGACAGAATACCGCCTTGCACCGCGGCGCCAAAGGCGACGGCTTCGTCGGGGTTCACGCCTTTGTTCGGTTCCTTGCCGTCAAAGTATTCCTTCAACAGGGCTTGGACCTTGGGGATCCTGGTGCTGCCGCCCACCAGGACGATCTCGTCGATTTGGGATTTCTTCATCCCAGCGTCCTCCATGGCTTTCTTTACCGGGCCCATGGTTTTCCGGAACAAGTCGTTGTTCAGTTCCTCGAACCGCGCTCGGGTCAGGGGTTCGGAGAAATCCACGCCGTCAAACAAAGACTCGATCTCCACCCGTACCTGGTGCTGGTTGGAAAGCGACCGCTTGGCGCGTTCGGCTTCGCGACGAAGCTTCTGCACGGCCTTGACGTCGCCTGATACGTCCACGCCGTTTTTGCGCTTGATGAGTTTCATGAAGTACTCCATGATCCGCTGGTCGAAATCCTCGCCCCCGAGATGGGTGTCTCCGTTGGTGGACACGACTTCGAACACGCCGTTGTCGATGGTGAGGATGGAGACGTCGAAAGTACCTCCACCGAGATCGAACACCAGGATGTTCTTCTCGCCTTTCTTGTCCAGGCCGTACGCAATGGCGGCGGCGGTGGGTTCGTTGATGATCCTCGCGACGTTTAGGCCCGAAATGGTTCCGGCGTCTTTCGTGGCTTGCCGTTGGGCGTCGTTGAAATAAGCGGGGACGGTGACCACCGCGTTTTTAATGTCACGGCCTAAATACGCCTCCGCGGTTTCCTTCATCTTGACCAAGATCATGGCAGAAATTTCCTCCGCTTGGAAAACCTTTTTGCCTTCCTTGAGCTCAACCTCGATGCACGGCTTCGAGTCGCGCTCCACCACCTTGAAGGGGAACATCTTCATGTCCCTCTGCACGTCTTTGTCCGAAAACTTCCGCCCGATCAACCTTTTGGCGTCGAAAACCGTTCTTGTCGGGTTGTTCGTGGCTTGGTTCTTCGCCGCGTCGCCAATGAGGCGCTCGGTGTCCGTGAACGCGACGTACGAAGGCGTGATCCGGTTCCCCTGGTCGTTCGCGATGATCTCGACTTTCCCATTGACGTACACCCCGACGCAACTGTACGTCGTGCCGAGGTCGATGCCAATCACGGTACCGAGCTGTTCTTGTTCCTCGGCGGCGAACGCGGAACCGACGATCGCGCAAAGCACGAAGACTGGTGCGGGGAGGGGGGGGGGGGGTTAGACGCGTGTCTTCATTACCGCCGCGGGTCACCTCGATCTCAATCGCGACAGCTTTCCACGATCGTCGATCGGCGGCGACGCGTGTACGTGTCGCGTGTGTGGGATCGGGAAGAATGTCAGGCAATGGACAGGGGTTGGGACGTACCGGCAAGGCTCCGGAGGAGCGTTTTGCGAAACATGGTCTCGAGGTTAGACCGCGTGTGCGTGCGTGGAAGCGCAGCAGCGTGTGCCAATCGGAGCCGACACCCCGCGGCCTCCTTTTTGAGACAAAAAAAGAAAACTCGTCGATGTGTTCCCACCAATCACACGCAAGCTGTTTTCTGTTTCGCGTGCAGGTTATGGGAACTTCTGACTTCAGGCGCTTCTATCTCCGCGTCGATGACGAATTTAGCATCGCTGTTTTCAGATTCGGAAATATCGCGAAGTTTACAGCTTGGCCTGTACCGAACGTTTCGTCAGAATCGCTCTATTCGAGCGGCTACGGCCGTTGGTCGGCAAGGACCCCGAAGGTTACGGTTGACGTTTTCGTCATTTCCCCATTTTGGCAGTAAGTTTTTTCATCGCAACCAACCAGAATATATACCCGCTACGCTGTCGCAACAGCAAAAGTTTGTTCATGTCTTTGTTCACGTACACAGGCTAGTACTACATCGCGCGCTCGTCTATGCTCGCTCATCACTACGCGTACACATCGCGTGCGCATCGCATCCACCCGGTTTGGGAGCAACACACGCCGGCGTTTCCGTCGTCACACCGCGCCGGCATCTTTAGGTGGTGACGCGCCGTTCGTCGTCACCGGGCGTGTCGTGACCACCGCGCGCGTTGTGAGCCGCGCCGCGCGCGTCGTGTTGGAATGGTTCGAAAGCGGCGTCGCGACCACCAGTCGCGTCGTGATCAAAGGGCGCCTCGTGACCACCGCGTTCGTCGTGACCAAAGCGCGCGTCGTGAATCTGAACAATCGTCTCGTGGCCGTTTTGAGCAGCGGTGTACAGCGCCGTCGCGCCGTCATCCCTTGCCTGGTTGACGTCCGCATCAAACTCGATCAACCGTTAAACCCTAAACCCGTCACCATGATGTCGGCCGCGCCCGCCTCGATCAGCGCCCGCACTATCGCCTCGTGACCCACTTGAGCGGCGATGAGCAGCGGCGTCCCGCCGTTGTCCCTTGCCTTGTTGACGTCCACGGCCAACTCCATCAGCGCCCGCATCACCGCCTCGTGGCCGTTTTCAGCGCCGATGTACAGCGCCGTCGCGCCGTTATCCGTCGCCTTGTTGATGTCCGCGCCCAAATCCATCAGCGCCCGCACCACCGCCTCGTGGCCCTGATGAGCGGCGATGAGCAGCGGGTCGCGCCGTCATCCCTTGCCTTGTTGACGTCCGCGCCCGCCTCCATCAGCGCCCGCACTAACGCCTCGAGGCCCTTTAGAGCGGCGAGATGCAGCTCGGTCTCGCCACATGGGCAACCGTTCTTGCGCGCCCACAGTAGCATTTCGAGGTGCCCGCCCTCCGCAGCTTTATGGCACGTGCGTATGTCCCACGGGCAGCCGTTCGCGCGTGCCCACTGCAGCACCTCGAGGTGCCCGCCCATCACCGCCCCGTGGCACGTGTTTGCGTCCCACGGGCAGCCGTTCGCGCGCAACCACTGCAACACCTCGAGATGCCCGCCCTTCGCCGCCCCTGCGCACGTCCACTCGTTCCACGGGTAGCCGTTCGCGCGCGACCACTGCAGCACATCAAGGCGCCCGTTCCCCGCCGCGACCGTACACGTCCTCTTATTCCACGGGCATACGTTTGCGCGCGCCCACTGCAGCACCTCGAGATGCCCGCCCATCGCCGCGTCTGTGCACGTTCCATCGTCCCACAGCCAACCGTCCTCGCGCAACGCCTGCAACTTTTCGAGATTTCCAACACAAGCCGCTGCCCGACAAAGGATTTCTCGACGCGACAGGCGACCTGCCAGTGCCAGGCGCTGCAGCGCGCTTAAACATCCGAGGTTTAGGGCGTCATCCTCATCAAGCTCCTTTAACCGAAGCCCCGTCGACGCCACCGCGTCGCGCATCGCGCGGCTCACCACTGGGAGCCGTGTGAGATCGGCTGGATCGTCGAAATTCTCAGATCTGAGGATATGCGTGACTACGATGTCGTTTAGAAGGCCGGGGATGGCCTCGCCCGCGTCGGTAGGGCTCGCGGGAGTAGTGGCGGTAGTGGTATCACCGCTTGGGGCAGTCATGGCGGTATGCGTGGCGTCGGAGGACATGTGAAGGGTGTCGTGTGCGCGTCGTTTGTGCGTCGAGGCTTCCGAGACCCGAGAGAGGTACAAAAAGCAACGACGGAATTATCACCATTTGCAAAACAGTCGTCCGCGTAACTGCAACTCTCTTTTTTTGAAGGGGGATTGAAAGGGGAAATGAAACCTTTTTTTAAAACCTTTTTGGTTGGTCGTGTATGGTCAATCAGTCTTAGAATGTGGGAAATGGAAATAAATGGTGTTTTGAAAGGGGATCGAAAAAACCTTTTGCGTGATTTTTTCGCAAAAGAGTTGCAGTTTCGCGGACGACTGTTTTGCAAATGGTGATATCACCCCTTTTCTACACTTGCTTTCTGGAGAGAACCCGCAAACCCTATTTTCTCGTTTACCGCCGCGTCTCAGAGAGCATCCCTTTTACAGCCGCACCAAGCAACATGGGGGTGAGTAACTAGATCCCGTTTTGCTGAGCCCGACCGTGATACACGACGACACCCCGTTTCGTTCGTTCCACGCGCGCGCGTCGCTCGCGCGTGTTCGTCGCCGGTACCGGGCCTCGACACGACGCCATTGTTTTTCGGCCGCATCGCGACTGGTTTTTCCCGCACCGTGACGCCCCGGCCCCGGCGAGGTCGAGCGAGGTGGCGTCGACTCCATCAGTACGCCTGCCACTCGACGCGAGATCACGTCACAAACGCGTTACCTCGCACCAGCAGGCTCGCCAGACCAATCCCGCGTTCGACCGGCGAGACCGGGACGAGTACCGTGTACATCAGTCGCAAAGCAAAACCTCGATCGTAGTGTCCGACTGACCATCCCCACCATCCCCACCATCCCCACCATCCCCACCATCCCCACCATCCCCACCCGTCCCCACCCATCATCCAGGCTTACAAATACGTAGAGGAACTTTGGAAGAAGAAGCAGAGCGATGTGCTCCGCTTCCTTCAGCGCGTGCGCGTGTGGGAGTACCGCCAGCTCCCCTCCGTGGTGCGCGTCACGCGCCCCACGCGCCCCGACAAGGCTCGCCGTTTAGGGTACAAGTCCAAGCAGGGCTTTTGCATCTACCGCGCGCGCGTGCGCCGCGGTGGCCGCAAGAGGCCCGTGAGCCGTGGTATCCGCTACGGTAAGCCCGTGCACCAGGGTGTGAAGAAGCTGAAATTCGCGAGAAACCTGCGCTCCGTGGCGGAGGAGCGCGCCGCTCGGCGCTGCGGCGCCCTGCGCGTCCTGAACTCGTACTGGCTCAACGAAGATTCCGTGTACAAGTACTTCGAAGTCATCATGGTTGACCCCATGCACAAGGTGATCAGGAACGACCCCCGAATCAACTGGATCTGCGCTCCCGTACACAAGCACAGGGAACTCCGCGGTCTCACCAGCGCGGGCCGCAAATACCGCGGCCTCGGAGGCAAGGGGCACAACTACAACAAGGCGCGCCCGTCCAAGCGCGGGACCTGGAAGAGGAACCAGCAGATCTCCCTCAAGCGGTACCGTTAAACGGCGCGCGTCGGTGTTGGGGGTTCGTTGCGCGGTTGATGCGGACATGGAGAGTTTTGTAATGCAACTGGAGCTTAAATATAACCTCGCGCGTAATACGCGCAAACTCGTTCGTGCTACGCGATTTCTTTTCTGAGGTTGATGGATGACAACGATGATACTCCAGAAGATTTGATGGCAAGATTTCTTTTCATGACAACATTGATACTACACGCGAGGCGAGTCGCTCTCCCGCCTTTGTTTTTTCCACACAACCCTCCCTATCTTACTTCTTCGCCTCCAGCGCGGATGCGCCTGAGATGATCTCGATGAGTTCCGTGGTGATTGAGGCTTGGCGCGTTCGGTTGTAAAGCAACGTGAGTTTTCCCAGCATGTCTTTTGCGTTTTTGGTTGAGTTTTCCATGGATTGCATGCGCGACCCGAGCTCGGAGGTGGAGTTCTCTAAAAGCGCGTTGTACATCACGACCCCCATGTTGAACTCGGCGAGGTCCAGAAGGAACTCGCTGCGCTCGGGGCCTTCCATTTCGTACTCGTCGAACTTAATCTGCCCAGCCTCCGCAGCTTTCTCGTACTCGTCGCTCGAGTACACCGTCGCGACGGTTGGCCGGAACGAAATCACGGATTGGAATTTGTTGAACACGATCTGGTGCTTCTGCGCGCCTTCCGCGAGGATGGTGTCCGCGACCATTGACGCGGTGGCGAAGGTCATGGGGATCTTGGAAAGATCGACAATCGTGCCGTTCACTTTGTCGCTGTTTCCCTTGCCGAGCTGCGCGCGCGCTTTTTCGCCCACGATGGTCATCGTTGTTTTGGGTTCCAAACCGGCGACGACCTTACTGTACTTCACCACGGTGGTGTTGATGCCGCCGCACAGGCCTTTGTCGGACGAAACCGGCACGACCATCGTGGTATCCGTGACAATACCGGGCAGATCACCCAGCATGCGGATCAGAGGCACAACCAACCCCCTACTCTTTTCCATGCGCGTCTGCGCGCCCTTTAACCGCGACGCCGCGACCATCTTCATGGCCGCGGTGATCTTCTGAATGTTCCCGACGGACTTCATGCGCTGCTGCACGATCTGCAAACTCACGGACCTTGTTCCGCTCGGGGTGAACCTGTGGTTTGTGTGGGGGCGGGGTATGGGTCAGCCACGGAGAAGTACACCGCGAAAAGCAAGTCGCGCGCCATGCAGGGCGGGAACTCCGGCACACCGATGGGGCGAATTCGCGACAGAGACAGGGTTTCCCTGATTGAGGCTGGGGGAACGTCTAGTCTAAAGGCACGCACGTCACGGGAGCGCTCGTCACGTTGCTGTTGCGCAGCGTCCTGAGCAACGCGGACGTGCGTTGGAATCCATTCGAAGCCATCGTCGAACAATTAACCCTCGTGGGTTTGCTGCTCGGCGCGGCGCGGGCCTGAACTGGCGTCCCCGTCGGCCCATCATTGCCAAAAAATCGCCTCCCAAGACTAAATAACCATACTGGATGAGCCGACGAACTTGTCATGCAAGCCAAATATCCCCAAAAAGTTGAAGTGTGGTTCCTTCTCCATCAGATGCTGCCCGCGCGGCAGGTCTCCTGCCCGTGTGATGGCTTTTCCTGTATCCCATACCACGTCAGCGTGTCCTCTTGTGTCTCGTGCGCTTGTCACCGACCGTCGCACACGATCGCGGGCGTGTAAGCCCGGTACCTCGGGATCGCGGTTCGTGAGTGACAAAACCAGTGGGCACGACAACCGAGATGGGCGAGACGATGAGGCTTTGGCTTTTTCGTTCAAACGTGTCGTGGTGGGCGAAACACGACGAGGCGCCGCCGTGGTGGGACGCGCGTTTGGCGGGGGTAAAAAAAATGACGTCCCCATGGCACAACGTGCGCTTTCCGGTTTCCTAGAGCTCCCCGCGGTGCCTATCGGGTCGTACGTCTCGAGCCCTTCGTCCCTGTTCCACGTGTTGGACCCGAGGGTGAAACAAGCGTGGCTGGTGGCGCTGCTGTTGCTTCCCCCGAACGGCACCCCCCAGGAGAAAATCACGGTGTGTTTCGTGCTGGCGCTGGTCACCGCTGCCGCGCTGCCGCTCAGGGTGTGGCGTCCTCAGCTCAAATCCCTGTCCGGGCTGTGCGTGATTCTTTTCTTGCTGATGGTGGCGGGCGCCGATTCAATCGCGCCGGTGGTGCAACCGAGGGAACCGCTCGGCGCGGATACCGGCTTGCTGGACCTCCCATCCCTGCAAGGCCATTATAACTACGTGTTGTTCCATTTCGGCCCAGCGCAGATCACACGAAAAGGTGTTCGATTAGCAGTGTCAAGCGCGTGTCTTACCTTCACGGTTTTGCAATCGGCGCACCTCGTGTTGTGCGTCACGACTCCGGAAGCCATGGCCGCCGGTTTACGGTGGTACCTGAGGCCGCTGAGAGTGGTCAACGCGCCCGTGGACGAAATCGTCTTCACCCTGCTCCTCTCCCTGCGATTCACCTCAATCGTGTTCGAGGAAGTGCGGAACATATCACTGGGGCTAGCCGCGCGAGGCGTGGATTGGAACGCGCTGGGAGTCCGAGGAGCCGTAAACGTGTTCACGTCGTTGTTATCGCGAGGTACGTATTGGGCCTTTCCCAAATCCTGACACACTGTTTGCCCATACAAAACTGACACTTTCTTTTATTTATCGTAAGCGCTTGAGAGTTTGTTCGTCACCGCCACCGCGGTCGCAGACGCGGTGCAGGCCCGGGGTTACACGGGTGCGGCGCAGCACCGGTTCATGACGCCGGGCAGTCGGCGGCGGACCGTGCTATCGGCGGTGCCTGATTTCGGCGCGCTCGCAATGCTGGGGGTGTTCGTGTACTACTTCGCGGACGATACAATTTAGAAGTACGAGTTGGACTAATTTTGTAATAGCGAGAGGCGAGAGCGGTTGGATAGTTGGAGCGTTGGGTTTTAGTAACGTCTTACGCGTCACGTCGTGAAAAAAGTATCTTTTCGCTCGCCTCATCGTCGTCGTCCGATTCGTCTCAAACTGTCGTCTGATTCGTCACACGAACTTCCGTCGTCCGATTCGTCAGACAAACTTCCGTCGCTCTCGATGTACCCGAGGTCTGCCGCCATATCGCGCGTCGATGCCGTCCACCAGCAGACGAACATCACCGGTAGTATTATTACTGATAAGTAACTCCTCATCACGTTTTTTTATCTTTCCGCGTTGTCTGTTTTTCCACACTCGCCGAGACGCCGCGCGTGTTCTCGTATCATCCTTGGACAGCCGTTTGCGATTGCCCAGTTCGACAGCTCGAAGTGTCTGTATCTTCTTGCGTACTCGACCGTGCGCCAGTTCCACGGGCAGCCGTTCGCGCGCATCCACTGCAGCACCTCGAGGTGCCCGCCCTCCGCCGCCAACGCGCACGTCTCCTCGTCCCACGGGCAGCCGTTCGCGCGCGCCCACTGCAGCACCTCGAGGTGTCCTGTCCACGCCGCCCTCGAGCACGTCTCCGCGTTCCACGGGTATCCGTTCGCGCGCGCCCACTGCAGTATCTCGAGTTGCCCTCCATGAGCCGCCCACGCGCACGTAATCTCGTCCCACGGACAGCCGTTCGAGTACGCCCACTGCAGTATGTCGAGGTGTCCCTTGAACGCCGCAAACCCGCACGTATCTTCGTTCCAAGGGCAGCCGTTCGCACGCGCCCACTGCAGCACCTCAAGGAAGATGCCCGCCAGACGCCGCCTGCGAGCACGTCCACTCGTTCCACGGGCATCCGTTCGCGCGCGCCCACTGCAGCACCTGGAGGTGTCCGCTCTGCGCCGCGTACTGGCACGTTTTATCGTCCCACGGGCAGCCGTTAGTGCGCGCCCACTGAAGTACCTGGAGATACCCGCCCCACGCCGCTGCCTCGCACTTCATCTCGTCCCACGGACAGCCGTCCGCGTGTAGCCACTGCAGCACATCGAGGTGTCCGCCCTCCGCCGCCTTTGAGCACGTACTCATGCCACACGGGCAGCCGTTGGCGCGCGCCCACTGCAGCAGCTCGAGGTGCCCGCTAAAAGCCGCACACGCGCACGTCTCCTCGTCCCACGGGCAGCCTTTCGCGCGTGCCCACTGCAGCACCTCGAGATGCCCGCCCATCGCCGCGTCTGTGCACGTCCTCTTGTCCCACGGGCAGCCGCCCGCGCGCAACACCTTCAACTTTTCGAGATTTCCAACCCTCGCCGCTACCTGACAAAGGATTTCTCGACGCGACAGGCGACCTGCCAGTGCCAGGCGCTGCAGCGCGCTGAAACATCCAAGGTTCACGGCACGCTTTTCACCAAGCTCCTCAAACCGAAGCCCCGTCGCCGCCACCGCGTCGCGCATCGCGCGGCTCACCGCTGGGAGCCGTGCGAGATCAGCGGGGTCGTCGAAATGTTCAGATCTGAGAACGTGCGTGACAACGATGTCGTTGAGGAGGCCGGGGATGGCCTCGCCCGCGTTGGCATCGCGGCGCTCACGCTTTCGCTTGTTTGCACGCGTTTCCACACCATCTGCGAAAGCCGCGGCTGCCACTAAAAAGGCTTTGAACGCGGAGAACGTGGCGTCGGAAGACATCACGGAGGGTGGCGTGTGTGCGTCGTTGTGCGTCCTTCTTCCGAGATTACCGCGTTTATACCCTAGACAAAGACTGACGATTGTTGCCAGCACAAAGTGGGCACACAGAGACACGTCCGTGTTCACGACAGTCACGCTGTGTGGGATACTTGTATTCCTGTCAGCCAGCGACGGGTCATCGTCCTCCCTGACCCCCGATTTTCTCCCCGGCCTGAACCGCCGCGGACCCGATGGCGTAGGCGCGTGGCACAGACGTGTCGGCGTCGGGTCTGACGATGCCTTTTTTAAGGATGCTACACACTCAGGCGAGGGCGACACCAACGGGCGGGACTTGCACATTCTGGGGTCGCTTTTACAGCTCCGCGGGTCCGACCCGGGGGTCACTCCCGTCGTGGATCGTGCAGGGAACGTCCTGGCGTTTTCGGGAGAGGTTTTCGGCGGCGTCCCCGGGTTGCGGGTTTGCGAAAGCGACACACATGTTTTGGCTGGAACGTTCGGTGCGATCTTGAGTGACGCGAAGCATGGGACGACTAAATTCGTGGAGTTCGCATCCAAAATTCAAGGCCCGTGGGCTTTGGTGTTTTGGCACGAAGCAATCGAAACGTTGTGGTTCGGACGGGACGTGTTCGGCCGGCGAAGTTTACTGATTCACGAACCCGACGAACGCGACGACCGATTTATTTTATCGTCGTCGGCTTCGTTCCTTCCCGCAAGGCACGGTGATGAAAACGAAAACGAACACTCCAAACCTTTCTGGCGTGAAATAGAACCCGGGTTGTACAGCGTAACCTTGCGAACACAAGAAATCAAAATACAAAAACACGATTGGCGCGACGCGACCGCGGAGGCGCTGCGTTTGTACGACCGAGACAAAGCGCTCGTGAAACCGAGCGTGGAAAGAAATGGTCTTGCAACGAGTTCTTCTTCACAAAAAGTCAACACTGGATATAACACCAAACACGACGCCGCGATCGACGGGTTCATCGCCGCGCTCGCGTGCGCGGTCGAGAAAAGGGTTGCTTTGAGCATCAACACGACAGGTTGTGAGGACACAAATGGTGACGGCACCGAACCCGAAACCGCTTTTCTCGGAGTTTTGTTTTCGGGAGGCGTGGACAGCGCGCTTCTCGCGGCGCTCGCGCACCGGTACGTACCTCCCGATGCTGTGATTGACTTGTGTACCGTGTGTTTTAGCGGCGGTAAATCGCCTGATCGCGAGTCCGCGCTTGACAGCCTTTGCGAGCTGAGAGAGAACTTCCCGACGCGTAAATGGAGACTCATCGCGATCGACCAGAGTATCGCGGACGTGGACGAAGTGCGAAACCGACTCCTCAAAACGCTTGAACCGTCGAACACGGTGATGGACGTGAACATCGGCGCCGCGCTTTGGTTCGCGGCGCGTGGGGAGGGCTGGATTGATACTTTAGATGGGTCCACGAAGCAAAAGCAATTATACAAATCAAAAGCAAAAGTGCTTTTACTCGGGCAAGGCGCGGATGAGCAGTGCGCCGGGTACCGAAGGCACCGCGGTGTTTTTTTTAAAGCAGTCGAGGCTGACGTCGCCGCGGGCGCGAATAGTTTGCGCGATGACACCACGACTGATACAACCAATACTGCCACTGGAAACTGGCCAGCGCTTAGCGAAGTGTTGAGAGAAGACATGTGCCGTTTATGGAAACGGAACCTCGGGCGGGATGACCGGCTGATCGCCGACCACGGCCGCGAAGCCCGGTTTCCGTTTCTAGACGAAGGCGTCGTCGCGCGTGTTTTAACCACAAACCTCTCCGACGTCGCCGACCTCGACGAGGGTAATCGCGCACACGGAATTCCGGGGGATAAAATGCTCATTCGCGCCGCCGCGCACAGACTCGGTCTAGTTCGCTGCGCGCAACGCGCGAAACGCGCAATTCAGTTTGGAAGCAGGATATCGAAACAGTACGACCTTCGCGAAGGGAGAAAAACAAAAGACGCCGGCGCAGTAGCGCGCACACAAAAAACTTAGTCGTCCTACCAATAGTAAATATGCGAATGTCACGATCAGGGAAACCACCAGTTGCACAAAACAATTGGACAAAAATAGCACCGAGGCTTGCGGCCGCACGCCGCACGTGGGATTGCGGGCGGTAATGGGCGATGGGGCGGGGGCGAAAGCGCGTGACTTGATGGAAATGCTTATAGCAAGCGATCCACCACTCACGCCCCTCATTTCTGGTTGATGCAACACCATGCACCGATTGCCGCGCGCTGCGCCGGCGCTGTCGCTTTTGGCACTCTCCACTTGGAATGTCGCTGTCGCTATCGCGGTGCGTGTTCACAAATACCATGATGAGACCGGCAGCATTCTCGGGGTGGCGCGAGGATGTGATACATCAGATATGCTGTACACGAGATATTCCGACAATTTCATCCCTTTGTGACCTTCGGTGACACCGCAACCGGGTTTGGCGATATCGGCGGCGCGCGCCGAAAAACTCCGAAAGATTCGGGAAATTCAATCAGATTTGCCCAATCTCTTTGTCGTTGCTTGTTGCGCGGCGGGTGCGCGACGACGCGGGAATAGGTACGGTCCCGGACCAACACGCCGGTCCCCAAACGCGAGTTACAAAAACGAACGGCATCCATCCCAACCACGCTCTCAAAGTGGACCACGAACTGAGTAACTGTCTCAGGGGCGATTCTGGTATCTGTGATGTCGGGAAGTACCCACGTCGAAATAACCACCGCAAGAGTCGTTCGAGAAAGGGAGGTGGTACGGACCGGCGCACGCAAGGGGGCGGTGGCGAGGACGGGGGCGGGGACTCGCTGGCGCGCCGTCGACATGCTCTGCATGTGGACCAAAAAGTGGGGGCGTTTTTTGACATGTTTTGACATGTCAGCCCACGATGAGGGGGCGCATCATAATGTTGCGGCTGAACTTCGCTAAGCTAGCATTCTAATGAAATATTTAATCCCTATCTATTCAGCACTGGGCGTCGCCGTCGTCGCTGTCGCCGCCTCCGCTGCTGCTTCTGCCCTTGCCTTCTTTTCTCGTTCCTTCTTGCCTAGTTTACGTTTTTTTACCAGCCCGTCGCCGTCGTCGGAAACCTTTGGCAGCACCTTTTTCGTTTCCCCATCCCCCTTCGCCTTCGCCTTCGGGGCTGGTTTGGTCGCAGCGGCTTTTTCCTTTTTCGCGGCTTCCACCTGTTCGCGCACGATCGCCTGGTGCTCCACCTGAAGCATCGGGGCTTGCGATTGAATCAAAACCGGGTCCACCGCCATGTCACGCGCGCGCCTTTCGATTTCATCCTCCCCGTCGCTTTCATCAACAACCCTCCGTCTCAGGACCTGGGCCTTGCGCGTATCCACGACAGGACCTTTGGCGCGTGCGAACAGCTGGATTGTCTCCCCCGCATCCACGACAGCCATTGACCCACCCCACTGGACTGAACACGGCCCAGCTCAGCGCTGAAGGTGGGTCGTGAGACGAGGTTTGTGAAGACACACGACAGCGTTTTTCGTTTCACGTTTCGCAGGCTCAAAGCACTTGGAATACTGGACCCTACTTTCTCATCACATCGAACCCGCACCGATCGTCGGCGACACGGACACAGAAGAGGCTTCTTTTCGATTCGAGTCACTTCGCAATGTCTCGCCCTGTCCTGGCGAAAATCAAGCTGATGATCTCCGCGGGCGCGGCTAAACCCGCCCCCCCCGTGGGTCCCGCGTTGGGGCAACACGGGCTGAACATCATGGAGTTTTGCAAAGCCTTCAACGCCAAGACGGCTGATTTCAACTCCGACGCGCCCATTCCCGTGGTCATCACCGCGTACAAAGACAAATCCTTCGAGTGGGAGATGCGAACTCCGCCGGTGACGTACTTCGTGAGGAAAGCCGCGGGGGTGGCGGGGGGGGGGCAAAGGCCAGGGCACGAAGTCAAGGGGACGATTTCTCTGAAACACGTGTACGAAATTGCGAAAATAAAAAAACAAGACGCCGCGCAGACGCCGCTGAAAGAGCTGTGCCAGAGCGTCATAGCCACGGCGAAATCGGCGGGGATCAGGGTCGTGACGTGACAGGTTAGCAGTAGTTTTTAGAATAGATAACACCGGTGTCACACGGCGTACGTACACTCGCTCGAAGTGGAAACATAAAGTTGCCAGGCTTATTATTATTGCAAAAAAGCTCCTCGCTCCGTCGAACGAAAAAGAAGACGAATTACCGCCCGTTGGATCTGCTCCCATCAGTCAGATCTCCCGCACGTCTCCCTTGCCTTTTTGGCAGCGGGCTGCACGTCTCTCACGATGTCCGGCGGCGACGCGAAGTTCTTCACGTCGCACAAGAGGGGCGAGGTTGCGGAATGGCGCGAAGAGATCAACAGCACGGACAAAGACGTGCAGAAGAATGCCATCAAGCGAATCATCGCCAACATGAGCATAGGCAAGGACGTCTCTATGTTGTTCCCGGACGTGGTGAACCGCGCGCAGACGAACGACGTGGAGTTGAAGAAACTGGTGTACCTGTACCTTTTAAACTACGCCAGAAGCCAGCCCGAGCTCACGATTCTCGCGGTGAACACGTTCGTGAAGGACAGCGCGGATCCGAATCCGCTGATACGCGCCCTCGCGGTGCGAACCATGGGGTGCATTCGGGTTGAAAAAATCACCGAGTACCTGTGCGACCCGTTACAACGAACTCTGGTGGACGAAGACCCGTACGTCCGGAAAACAGCCGCGATATGCGTCGCGAAGCTGCACGACATAAACCCCACCCTGGTGGAGGACCGGGGTTTCATCGACCAGCTTAAAGAGCTTCTCGCGGATAGCAACCCGATGGTCGTGGCGAACGCGGTGGCGGCGCTGACCGAAATAAGAGACGCGTCGTCCTCGCCCGGCGATATTTTCCAACTCAACGCGAACAACGTGTACAAGCTCCTCGCCGCGCTCAACGAGTGCACGGAGTGGGGCCAGGTTTTCATTTTGGACGCGCTGGCGAGCTACGCGCCGAGCGATGCGCAAGACGCGAGCGGCGTGATTGAGCGCGTGACGCCGCGGTTGCAACACGCGAACTGCGCGGTTGTGCTCAGCGCGGTGAAGGTGATTCTTTCGCAGATGAGTTTCATTCACGACGAAACGGAAACCGCAAAGCTAGTCAAGAAACTGGCGCCCCCCCTGGTGACGTTACTCTCCGCCGAGTCCGAAATACAGTACGTCGCGCTGCGAAACATCAACCTCATCACGCAGAAGTACCCCGCCATGTTGCGCGGCGAGATCAAGGTTTTCTTTTGCAAGTACAACGACCCGATTTACGTTAAACAGGAAAAGCTGGAAACCATGGTCAAGCTTTCGTGTCCTGAAAACATCGACATGGTGCTGCTGGAGTTCAAGGAGTACGCCACGGAGGTTGACGTCGACTTTGTGCGCAAATCCGTGAGGGCGATTGGGCGGTGCGCCATTTCCATCGAAGCCGCCGCCGAGCGGTGCGTTAGCATTCTGCTCGAGTTGATTGGCACCAAAGTAAACTACGTGGTACAGGAAGCCATCGTGGTGATTAAGGATATCTTCCGCCGGTACCCTAACCAGTACGAGGGCGTGATTGGCGTGCTTTGCGATTCCCTAGACACCCTTGACGAACCCGAAGCCAAAGCCTCGATGGTGTGGATAATAGGCGAGTACGCGGAGCGCATCGACAACGCGGAGGAGCTTTTAGAGGCGTTTCTGGATACGTTTCTGGAGGAAGCCGCGGAGGTGCAGTTGCAGTTGTTGACTGCGACGGTGAAACTGTTTCTTAAAAAACCATCCAGCGGACCCCAGCGGTTAATTCAAACCGTGCTGAACCAGGCCACCGCGGAAACCGACGACCCCGATTTACGCGACCGCGCGTACGTGTACTGGCGGTTGCTATCGAGCGATCCGGAAGCGGCCAAGGACGTGGTGCTGGCGCAGAAACCAACAATCAAAGACGACCGGAACGTGTTCGACCCGGATTTACTGCAAGAGCTGCTGAAACAAATCGGAACCCTCTCGTCGGTGTACCACAAACTGCCGTCCACGTTCGTGCCAAACGTGCGGGTCCGAGCGCGCGAGGGCGACGACGACGACGGCGCGTCACAAAGCCACGACGAGCCGACGCAACAACAAAGCGCGCCCGTGAATTTGGTGGACGTCTTCGGCACCGGCCCCGCGCCTGCGCCGCCCGCGCCCTCCGGTGTTGACCTGTTAGCGGACCTGATGGGCACCGCCGCCGTGACCCCCACCGCCGCGCCGGTGGGAGATCTCGGAAGAACCGGGGTTATGGACTTGTTCGACACCGCGCCTGTTTCCTCGTCGTCGCAGCACCCGACGAAGCCTGCGCAAACCGTGCTGCTCACCTCGGAGAAGAGCGGCGGGTTACAAATCTCAGGCGTCGTGGTCGCCGGCCCCACCGGTCCGGTGTACGACCTGACCTTCACCAACCAAACGCAAGCCTCGCTGCAGGGGTTCCAGCTGCAGTTCAACAAGAACGCGTTTTCGTTAGTGCCGGCGCAGCAGCCGAACGTGGGCGTCGTCGCGCCCGGCACGAGCGCGTCGGTGTCGTTACCGCTCGCCAACACCGGCCCGTCCTCGGGACCAAACGCGTCGCATGCGCTGCAAGTTGCCGTGAAGTCGCCTTCGCAGAACAACGCGGTTTTTTACTTCAGCGACGTTGTTCCTCTCGAGTCGCTTTTGATTCGCGACGCGGGGGTAAGCTCAGAATTGTTCTCGCAGCAGTGGCAATCGAGCCCGGAAGTGATGCGGCAAATCGGCGTGTCCCTCGCCATGAGCGACGCCACAGCGGCCTCGGCAAGACTGCAGTCAACGCGCTGGCACTTTGTCACGCAGCAAGCGATGGCCGGCACGCCGTACACCGCGATTTACGTCTCCGGCAAGTTGCCCGGCCCGGAACGTGAACAGCACGTGTTAGTGCAGGTGGTGTTCGCACCTGGCGCGCAGGAAGTGAAAGTCGCCGTGCGCTCGCACGTGCAAGGCTTGGCGGAGATGGTCTTCGCGTCGCTGCAACGCGTGCTGGCGTGAGCCGCCGAGCGCGGAAGAGTCGAGATTTCGAATGCTTTCGATGAAACACACAGTAGATGTACAAAAAGATCACGCGATTCACACCACGGTGGTTCCTCTTCTAAAGTTTTGACACGCCATCGCGGCGGCGACCCGCGCCGCGGCGGTGAAACCCACGCCTTCTTCCGTGAGTTCGTTCCCGCCGAATCCACTCTTCGAATCCGCCTCTAAAACGAGCTTCACTGCGACGAGCGACGAGGCCAATTCTTTTTTAAAGGCGTTCGTTTCCCTCTCCGGCACGTCGCACGTTTCGGGCGGGCGCCTGTTTTGCGCGGCGGTTACTTTTTCGAGCATTTTCAAAAACTGTTTCTCCTCTGAGCCTCGGCAAAGGGTGTACGCCACCCCGGCCCTTCCTGCGCGCGCGGTTCTTCCCACCCTGTGCACGTACGTCTTCAAGTGCGTGGGGGCGTCGTAGGAAATAACCGCGGCGACGTTGTGGACGTCCAAGCCGCGCGTCGCGGCGTCGGAGGCGATGAGCAACGACGACGCCCCAGTTTTGAAAGCCTTCAACGATTCACTTCGCTGTTGCTGAGAGTCGTGCGAGCTGTACTCCACCGGCTTTGACGAAAGGCCACCACCACTGATTCCGTCGAGGAGCAAAAACAACCGGTGCGTGGCTTCCACGGACGCGGTGAACACAATGACGGGCGCGCCGTTAAGTTTCTTTAGCAACGCCAAGAGTTTCAGCGGCTTATCGTCGCCGTCCGTTGGCACGACGAACTCTTGAAGGGTATCAGGAAGAAGGTACCTGGCGGCAGTGTCGTTGTTATCGGTACCCTCACCTGAAGAAGCGGCGGTGAGCATACGCGGCGCGTGCAGGTGCATGCCCGCTAACCGCGCGGGGTCCCTGGTGAGCGTGGCTGATATCAAAATCTTCTTCAGCCGTTTGCGCGATACCCCGCGTTCGCCGATGCGAGCCCGGGGCGGCCGTGTGCCCACCGCGGAGATGACTTGCGGTAACCAGCCTTGGTACGACTGCCGCAAAATGCGGTCCGCTTCATCCACGACAAAAAATTGAAGGTTCGCTAACGAGAAACCGGACGTCTCGCGCAGATGCGCGACGAGACGCCCGGGGGGGGTTACCAAAATGTCAACCTGATTTTGTATTTCGTCGTTCGTCGGGTCGTTGTTCGTCGAGGCGTCGAAAACGCAACTCACGCGTTTCCCGTCCTCGTCACCAAACACGTGATTCACACCCACGTGCAGACCAACCGCGTGACACAAAGGCTCGAACACCCGGGCGACTTGAAACGCCAAGTCGCCGGTGGGAACGATGATGAGCGCTCGCAGTTTGTGTGTGGTTTTCTGCCCCGACAAACCCTGCACCACGGGAAGGGCGTACGCCAGGGTCTTACCACTGCCCGTGGGCGCGCAGACGCACAGGTCTCGGTCGAATCGTAGCCCGCCGCCGGTGTGCTTCCACACCGCGGATTGCACGCCGAACAAGCTCGTGACATCCAGGGAGGTGAGGCTAGCCCGCAACCTTTGATCCAGGCCCGACACATCGTCCAGGACAATTGGTTTCGCCGACGGGAACGCAGTCGGCGACCGCATCCATGGTAAAGCCGCTTGCTTCATCGCGTGCGGCCTTTACCTTCGCCAGGTCGCACACGTATCACGCCACGTAGCACGCCGCGTACCCCGAAGCGCTGGCCGCACCACCGCCGCCGCCAGATTTTTGTGGTGCCGCCGACTTTCGCATCTGTTGTTGTAAAAAGGGCGCGCTCCACTTTTTATTGAGAAAGGTCTTTAGTTTTATTCATAATCCGGTCTACTAGCTTTTTACCAATTGAAAATTGCGCCAGCTCATCACAATGCAGGCCGCGTAGTTCATGCTTGTCCGAAGATGAGCATGGGATCTCGCAGAGCTCGGTGTGCGCCTTTGCTGGCGTCCTTGGTTCTGGTGTTGGGATTTGTGACGTGCTCAGGTGAAACCGCGGCGCGTGACGACACCGATCTGAGTCAGGAGAATGGGGCGGGGAGGACTTTGGAGACCGAGGTCAGTGCCGAGCTCGTGCTGAAGGACTTGATGTTATGGATGCGAGATAACCGCGATGTAGCCCCTTTGCTCGAGCCCGAGAATAGCTCGTGGCTGGAGACGTTTTTGCCACAGGGCTCGAGTGGAGAGCAGACCGTGGCTTTGTCGTTCGCGATGCGAGAAGCGTTGTCTCGCGAAATCGAGAAAGCTGCGTCGCTGCTTCCGGGAAACCGAAAAGACGGAGACGGCGCGACGGCACAAAACACAAACTCGTCCGCCGGGCAAGGTGGTGGATTAATTCCGCCGGCGAGTGACGCGATCGACGCGGGTGACGACGATGCGCTTCGCGGGGCTGAGCTGACGCGTTTGTCGGAGGAGTTGGAAGACGCGCGGCGGGTGCTTTCCAGCGTCCGAGCCGAGGCGGACGCGAAGCAGCGCGCGCTTGGCGAGACCCTACGCGAGCGGAACGCACAGTACGATGAAGTGAAAGCACTTTACCAAGATGCGTTGTTGAGTTTGGAGGAGAGGAAGGAAGACAATAAGGAGGAGAAAAAAGAGGAAGCGAAAGCGCGAGGTTCAACCGGAGCTTCACCGGCTCCTCCGCCCGCGCCGAGCGAACATTGGCGCGATTCGGAAAGAGAAAGTTCGCGCGGTGGGATCCGCGAAGAACCGGAGAGCGACGTGGAGGACGCCGAGGATGATTACGGAGAGATGCCGGACGAGAGCGACATTGACACGATTCCTGACGGTGGAACGATTCCTGACAGTGAAGCAACGGGTCCTGAAGAAACGGTTCCCGCCGGTGACGAAACAGACGATTACGAAACGACTTCTGACGATTCCGAAACTTTACCCGCCGCTGGTACGATGGACGACGTGGAAACCGCGGAGACCGGACCGCCTGCGTTTCCTCCTTTGGCGACCGACGAGACCGCCGACGGCGGCGGCGACGGCGCCGCCGGTAAACGTAGCGCGGTGAAGTCCGCGGTTACGCGTTTGTCTCGAATCATCGCCAAGCTCTTTGCGGTGACGTATTCGATGTTCGAATGGTTCATGATCAAGCTCATGAGTTCTTCCCTCGGTTTGCGCCTTTCGCTGGCGTTGGACTCCTCCGCAATGACGCTTAAAAGTTTCGCCGCGACGTTTGATTCGTGGATCGGCACCTCCCTGGCCAGCGCAGGGACGGCGCGTTTTCGGAGTTACGTCGAATTCGGGGTCGCGGTTACCGCGGTAACAGCGCTGCTCACGGTACGGTGGGTCGGCATTGTTTGGTACCGGTGGACGTTCAAGCAGCGGGTTCCGACGTCGCACACTGGAAAACCAAAACCTGTCTCCGCGAACGCCGCGAGTTTGGGGGGATCCGCGTCCGCCCAAACGGACGCGAGCGCGCTGGTCGTGAACACCGCGTTTCCAGCGCCCACCACGCTTCGCCACCGAACGCAAGAGCAAACGGGAAACTTCAATCAAGTCCCTCAACAACAAGTTCCCGCGCAGTGGCACCCGACGCCAATTGGAGCTCCGAATTCGGTACCGTCGCACCCGGTTTCCCCCGCGCAACAAGCGCAGCGCGCGTTTAACCCCTACGCGGACAACGGCGCGCACTCTGGATTTCACGGCGCTGCGCACCACACGCCGTCGCACGTGCAACCGCCGCCGACAATGCGACGAGGGCCTCCGCCACGGGTGAACCCAGCGTACAAACACGAGTAGATTTGTTACGTGTTGTGTTAAAAGTTGATGACAGCGGAGTTCGTGGTCTTTTGTACAATCGAGCGAGCGAACATCTCTTCTCGTTCATCACTACGCGTGCGCAGTTCGCTTCCGCTCGTGGTGGGAGAAATACACGCCAGCGTTTCCATCATCACATCGCACCGGTATCCCTGAGAATCTAAACGATCGCAGTGTGGCCGTTATGAGCGGCGCACATCAGCGGCGTCACGCCGTTACCATCCGCCTTGTTGACGTCCGCGCCCGCCTCGATCAGCGCCCGCACTATCGCCTCGTGACCCTGATGAGTGGCGATGAGCAGCGGCGTCAAGCCGCCATCCCTTGCCTTGTCGATGTCTGCACTCGCCTCGATCAGCGCCCACACTATCGCCTCGTGACCGGTTTGAGCGTCGATGTACAGCGGCGTCCATCCGGTATGTGTCGCCTTGTTGACGTCCGAGCCCGCCTCGATCAGCGCCCGCACCATCGCCTCGAGGCCATTTTTAGTGGCGATGAACAGCGGCGTTGTGCCGTCATCATCCGCCTCGTTGACGTCCGCACCCAACTCGATCAGCGCCCACACTATCGCCTCGTGGCCGTTTAGAGCGGCGATGCGCAGCTCGTTCTCGTCACATGGGCAACCGTTCTTGCGCGCCCACAGTAGCACCTTCAGATGCCCGCCCTCCGCAGCTTTATGGCACGTGCGTATGTCCCACGGGCAGCCGTTCGCTCGCGCCCACTGCAGCACCTCAAGGTACCCGCCCTCCGCCGCCTCCGAGCACGTGTCCTCGTTCCACGGGCATCCATTCGCGCGTACCCACTGCAGCACCTCGAGGTGTCCTGTACACGCCGCGTCCGTGCACGTTTCCTTGTCCCATGGACAGCCGTTCACGCGCAACGCCTTCAACTCTTCGAGCTGTCCGCTCCTCGCCGCTGCCTGACAAAGGAGTTCTCGACGCGACAGGAGACCTCGCCGTTGCCGGCGCTGCAGCGCGCTTAAACATCCGAGGTTTAGGGCGTCATCCTCATCAAGCTCCTCAAACCGAAGCCCCGTCGCCGCCGCCGCGTCGCGCATCGCGCGGCTCACCGCTGGGAGCCGTGCGAGATCTGCGGGGTCGTCGAAATGCTCAGATCTGAGGACGTGCGTGATGACGATGTCGTTGAGAAGGCCGGGGATAGCCTCGCCCGCGTTAGCCGCACCAGCATCGCGGATCTCACGCTTTCGCTTACATGAGGGGGTTTCCACACCGGATGTCGCGTTGGAGGACATAGCGATACGTGTGTGTGTCGTGTGCGCGCGTCGTTGTGCGTCGAGGCTTCCGAGATTAGCGTTGATGAAAGATTGGCATTTTGAAAATAAAAATATTACACTTCCTACGTGTACCACCTGCTACACCAGCTACAGAGGGCGGAAAAAAACGTCATCCAACTTCTCTCTCATCCCTACTTCTTCACGTACGCCTGGATCGTTTCCTTTAGGACTTGCTTGTCGAAATCGCCGGTGAACACGCAGTTGCCCAGTTCTCCCTTGAGCAGAATCAACCGCAGTTTCCCGTTGGCGGCTTTCTTGTCCACGGCCATGAGAGTTTCAAACGTCTCGAGCGTCATCTCCGCCGGCACCTCGGTCGGGCAATTGAACTTTTTAAGCAAATCAACCGTCCTTGCCAGAATGCGTTTGTCCATCCACCCCATACGTTCCGACATGTCCGCCGCCATGATCATCCCCACGCTCACGGCTTCGCCGTGAAGCCACTCGCCGTATCCGATTCCCGTTTCGATGGCGTGCCCGAACGTGTGCCCCAAGTTGAGCGTGGCGCGGACGCCGCCTTCTTTCTCGTCAAGCGCCACGACCTCCGCTTTGTTGATGCACGACCGCTCTATGGTGTACACCACCGCGCTTTCCTCCCTTGCCATCAACTCATCCACGTTATCCTCCATCCACTGGAAAAACGCAGGGTCCCGGATCAACCCGTACTTCACCACCTCTGCTAAACCCGAAACGTACTCGCGATCCGGAAGCGTGCCGAGGGTTTCCGTATCGATCAACACACACCGGGGCTGGTAAAACGCGCCGATCATGTTCTTCCCGGAAGGGTGGTTAACCCCTGTCTTACCCCCCACGCTTGAGTCCACCATGCTCATGACCGTGGTGGGGATTTGAATGAAGTTTACGCCTCTTTGGTACGACGCGGCGGCGAAGCCGGTCATGTCTCCGATCACGCCGCCCCCGAGCGCCACGAACGTGGTTCCTCGGTCCAGCCTCGTTTCCAGGGCTTTGTCCCACACCTTCATCAAAACTTCCATGTTCTTGTGTTCCTCGCCGTCGGGAAGCACCACGACCTCCACCCTGATGTCGCCGCCCTGGGACAGGTTCGCCACCACGCGATCGAGGTACAACGGCGCCACGGTTGTGTTGGTCACAACAAGCGCGGTGTTCCCGGGAACGTGCTTGCGCAGAAGGTCGCCCCCTCTCAACAAACCGTGTCCGATGTAAATCGGGTAGCTCCGATCTCCCAGCGCCACCTCAACCGTCGCCGCGGGTGACGCGTTGGCGGCGCACACGCGCGAGCTCGCCATGCGGGAACCAAAACGCGGACCACACTTTCCCGCGACCGTACCACAGCCACGGAGTTTGGGTGAGGAGGCTGATGTTAACCCGAGGGCGGGACGGGCACAAGGGCGGATCAACGTTTGCATCGCTGGATGGGCTCGACAGTCCACTCCAAAGTCGTCAGCAAATACAGCACAGCCGTGAGTGGTGCGGCGTGTGTGGGTAAAACTCTTGCGACACATCTCGAGACGCGTATTTTTTTGGTTTTTGTCGTCCGCTCCCTCTGCATCTCTTTTTCACCGGTGCTCCTGCATTTGAAAGTTACTACGACGTCGTTCAACACGCGTTTTCCTCAAAGGTCAATGCGATCAAAGTTGACCGGGCGGACCCTCTCTCATCTCCTATCTGTCAGCTCACGAGCTCAGGACCTCAGGTTATCTCGAAAAAGGTCGGCGTTCCCCTTTTCGCGAATTGCCGGCACCGCCGCCATAACCCGAGGAGCAGGCGGCACGTCCTGAAATCTAACGCCTCGGCGCCTCGCGCAGAGTAACTCTTTCATCGGTAGCGGCTTGTCACGGCCATCCGCGCCTGCGCTGTTCGGGGTTCGTTTTTCCGTCACGGCTGGTGGCACGAAACAAATGGTGTTTGCGTCAGCATTTGCGTCAGCATCTTCACGCGCGTGCGTTGCGAGACACGGCACACGCTTGGATCCCAAGGGCGCGGGGGTAAATTCGGTTCGCCCGGCTTTCGCGTCGCAGCAACGCACCGCGAAAGGCAGATTTACCACCACACCAAGAGTGCGTTCCAGGAGCTTCGCGGTCGCGTCGACGGATTCGGGAAATGTGAATGTTTCCGTGACCGAGGAACCGGCGGTGCCGGTGGCGCCACCGTCGCCCGTCGTCGCGGCCGTCGCGGCGCCCGCGACGACGGCGCCAGCGGAGGCAGCGCAGAACGCCCCCGTGCCTGCGAAGGCGACGTTCCAGCAGCGCGTCGATGCCGCCGCGGCGGCGTTGCGGTCGGGACGGGCGAGTCAGACGCGACGAAGAGTGCCTACGGCGTCGCCGAGCGCGGACGGCGCCGGCGCGACCGCGACCGGGTTCGTGGCGCAGTCTCCGCGAAAAAGAAACCCAGCGCCGTCGTCGCGTGCCTTTCAAAACACCCGGGTAGGCATGGACCCCCCCACCAACCCGAATTCCCTGATCACGAAAACGAACAGCGAATCCGAAATGGCCGCGAGCCAAAGGCGTTTGTTCGAACAGATGGTCACCCTGCGCACGCGCCTCAACGAGCGCCTCGCCGCGAGCAACAAGTTTGCCAAGTTTCTTGAGTTTACGCTGCGCGCGCGGGATAGCGACATCAAGCACGCGAACGAGCGTTTAGTCGCGGCGATGCTTGAAATCGAGTCCTTGAAAGGCATCGCGCAGGACGCGATTGATGCCGCGGCGATTGACGCGCTGGCCGCCACAGACCGCCCGGAGGGGGGGACATCAAGAGACGGAACGCGAAACGTGGTCACCGCGCGCCTCGATACGTTACAAAGACGGCTGGACCTGATGTCCAAGGCGTTGCGCAAAGACGTGGAAACAATCGACGCCGCTTGTATCAAAAACGTCCCTATTCGCTGGGTAGGCATGGCCAGTGACATCCGCATCATGGGGAGCTTCGACCACTGGACCAAAGGCGTGGCGATGTCCCCGGAACACATCGAGGGAGGGAGCAACTTGTTCGTGGCGGAGATGGAACTCATCCCGGGAACGTACCAAATCAAATTCGTGGTGGATGGGATTTGGCAAACCGCGCAGGAATGGCCGACGGAGGGGAGCGGTTTGGACGCGAACAACCTTCTTATCGTGGAGTGATGGAAGTGCGTGATTTGAACGGTGGAGGTGAGATGGCATTGCGAAGTTTTATGTATTTCTTTCTTTTCGTAAACGAAACACGACCCCCCCCCACGCGCCGCGGCGGCGCGTAGCACGTCCACGCCGGTTGCATTCTCCGCACTGATGATTTTTTCACCTGAGCACGTCCACGTTTATTTTTATCCCTCATCGTCAGTCCGTCTCGCACACGTGTTACGTCGGTCTCGCTTCGTCACGGCTTCAGTGGTACGTCATATGACACACTCGTTCGCTCTCCCAGCGCCTCGCCATCCCACTTTTGCGACCCGAAACACGTCTCCCAGCGTCACCGCCTGTCGACGTCACTCGTCGCGGTGTGCGATCGAGGGCGAACCGGTGAGAAAATACGAGCGCACCGCCCGGCCGCAACGAGACGACACACGAGGGTTCACAAGACGTGATGCGATAGTGTTCACCCCCGCGTGTTTCGCGGCGGCGGTTTTGGTGTCTTCACCAGCCGCGTCGGCGACTCCGGAGGAACCGCGAACCACCGCAAACACGGCGGTGTTTGTCGATCGTAAGAACCTTTTTCGGGTGGAATATCCGCAAACGTGGCAACCCGTCTCGAAAGCCGGCGCCGCGCTGTTGCTACGTGACCCTTCCATGAAGTACTCCACGATCGGCGTGACGATAACGCCGGTGAAAATCAACTCCCTGAAAGAGTTCGGGGACGCGAGGGAAATAGGACAGAAGTTGCTTGCGGCGGAGGCGGCAAAGGAAAGCACGTACCCGGGTGGCGTCGCGTTGGTTTCCGAAGAAACGCGCGTCGCGAGCGGCGGCGCGACGTTTTACGAGTACGAATACCGCCTACTCACGACGCGCGGGAACAAGGTGGTGTTCGTGTCTTGCGCGGTGGAGGGAAACACGCTGTTCATCATGAACGCGCAGGTTTTCGAAAAGAAAGAAGGGGAAGCGGGCGGCAACGCCGACGAAGTCGAGGCGGCGTCGGCGACGCTGAGAAAAGTCGTCAGTTTATTCGACGTCGGACCGAGTGTCGTGGTGGGTTTGTGAGACGATGGACCACACACACGTTTGGCACATATGTACTGCAGATATTTCACTTTCTTTTTATTGACAAGAAATGCGTGCGTCGTAATGCGTGCGTCGTAATGCGTGCGTCGTGTTAGCGCGAACAACGTCGTCCGCTTTGATTTCGCCTCAAAAAAGCGTCGGGCCGTCGCCGTCACGTCCACTCCACGAAACTATTCGTGGCTTGGTCGTACCACCACCATCTGCATGCAAAAGAAACGTGTCAGTCTTGTGCTGGCAAACAGTGTGCCTGGATTTAGGAAATGCATCACGTACTTCCCTTGGCCGTCGGTGAAACCTGAATTCTCAGGGCAATACAACAAACCGATTTGCTGGTTTTTGAAAAAACCCGTTTCGGGGTCAAAAACGTATCCCTCGGGCGCCTCGGGAAGTTTCTCCTCTCCCGAAGCGCGCCCCGTCCCCGTTCCCCCAAGCTCTCGCTCGAAAGCTTCCCTGTCGTTGCTGTACACGTCGTACACACCGTGGCTCATCAGCGTGCTACTCAACTCGGTGATCTTGTCAAAGACGTTCGCGTCGTCGGCTTTGTCCGCGTCGGTTTTTGCGGACGACTCGGGCGTTTTCGTTTTTTTTTTTCCCAGTCGCCGCAACGCGCCCAACACGGTTTCTCCCGCGTTGAGATATTCACAAAGCGTTTTCTTCATGGTCGCGACGTCGACGTCCGATATTTCCGAGTCGTCACCCACGTCCACCGATATAATTTTACGCACAGCGCCGTCGTCGCCAGCCGTGGAAAACTCCCGGTCGACTTCGACGTTTTCGAGCCACGCGTCTTTTTCTTCGTCCGATTCGTTTTCGTTTCTGACGTACGTACCGTCATCATCAAAGTATCCTTCCTTTCGCTCTTGCTCGAGATTGAAAGGCTCGAACGCGGCTTCCTGGTCACTTTCTTCTCGCGCGAGCTCGGTCGCATCAAGGTTCTCCACGCCGTGCGCTGTACGTCGTTCCGGGACGGGAAGAAAAAAGTTTCGTGAGTTTTTGAGATTAGATTTTGCACAGCGTGTGTTTTCAAGATGGAGTACCCTCGGGACCTACCTCTGGCTGCGTTCTCCGTTCGCAGGAGCGAACGTTGCTTGACTGCCTTCGCGATCATTTCCTGCGATATAGAGTGGTCAATCGGTCCAACCAAATTACCGGTGTCATCTGGAGGGTTGAGCCCCCGTTCGCTTTTGCTTTTGGCATCGTGCATTTTTCGGCTCAATTTTGCGGCCAGTTCATCAGCCAGAGCAGCTTCTACGACTCTCGAACTGGTGTCATCAACATCACGCAGACGAGGCCGCTTACTCATGGCTCCTGTGAAGTTCCTCCCCCCGAACGACCATAGGTTCTCAACGAGTAAGTAATGAACGGACGTCTTCGTTCTGGCCACACTTAAAACATCGTCGCTTTTCCGAGGTTTTCCAACGCTCGTATTTTTTTTCGTCCAGGAGTTTTTTGACAGACTTGAGTATTGAGCCTCGGACGCTTCTCAACAGCTTGGGCGTAGCCGACTGTCAGACCATCGTGCACGTGAGAGCATTGCACCCAGTTCATTTCAAGGGTGTGTTCTCAGCTTGGTCAAACCCTCAACTATCTTCACCCTCGTTCCGCGACGCGAATAGGAGAAGCACCTGGTTCGGTGGCCTTCTTTCAACTTTGCTTTCATGGGACTCCACGGCAGCTCTGACTCTGTTTCGAGTCGTACAACACGATCAGTCGCTCGATTACCTGTCGCGAGTGAGCTGCAGTCGTCTACTGGTGCAGATGGAAGCATTTGGCACCTCCTCCGGGACGCTTCTCTGTCTGCGCCTTCGCCCGAAGACAATGCCTCGAGAGGACGTCGCGATAAGGCGTTCGAACAGTTGTTACCTGCTCTGAAACCTAAACACAGCCCTGGAACTATGCTTGATCGAGAGCCTTTGGAACACACTTCATCGTCTCCGAGCTTTGCTGAAAACGTATCATTGAACTACGAGCAATTTGCGAAAGAAGCCGCGGTTCTTGCACAGCAACTCAAAGAAGGTCAGGACGTCCAACCGGGCGACCGGGTTGCTCTACTGCTTTCCAACGGTGCGACATACGCAATTTCACTCTACGCAGTTGCATCCGTGGGCGCAATCGCTGTAAATCTTAACCACCGCCTAACCGCAGAGGAACTCAAAAAGCAGTTGTTGGATACGAAGGTATCCGCAATCGTGACTGACGACATATTTGAAAAGAAGCTCGGTGTCGCAATAGCAGGTGTAAGTGGTACGATGTCAATTTTTTTGTCACCGATGCTCTCGGTAAATTCAACGCAAGGTTCTAGTCTCCAAGGTGCTCAACGTTTGAAATTATCGCCTTCACCTCGCGCAACTCGCATCGACTATTATTCTCGCAGCGATTTGGCACCGAGAAACTTTCAGTTGATGTTTACAAGTGGAACTACTGGTTGTATGAAAGGCATTGTTCATACGCAACGACAAGTGGCGATGAATGCAGAGCAGGCTGTCATAGCATGCGGATTCACGGAAAATGATTTGTGGCTTCACGCTGCTCCTATGTTTCATGCGATGGATGCCTTTGCAACGTTTGCGATGACGATGGTTGGAGGAGCGCAAGTTACCAGCGCCACAACTGCATCATCGGCAACACTGTTTGAAGCTGGCGAGATTGCTCGAATCATAGCTGATCGAGAGGTCACTGCTACTGCACTTGCCGCCACTCATCTTGCGATACTGATATCATGGTGCGACAGCTATACAACAAATTCTTCGAAGATAGGTTCGCTGTCCTCTCTTCGATTACTATCCTGTGGTGGCTCTCCAATTCCTCCCAAGCTGATCGAGTGCCTACTCACAAGAGCTCCGGGTGTTTCATATTTTACTGATTATGGAATGACCGAGGCAGGAGGCCGCGTGTGCACATCACTGTTGACCCCTATTGAGAAAGACATCGCCGCGATTATGCCTGCAAGTGAGCGTGCAAATCTATCGCGTCCCGCAGGTCGGATCACCAATGATAACATCGAGGTTTTGGTAGCAAAAATTTCATCACCAGAGACGGATATGTCCGGAGATACGCTATGCCCTGTTGAGTGCAATGGGCATGAAGTTGGCGAAGTTTTGATTCGTGGTACTGCATTGTTTGCAGGTTACTGGGATTCCGTCTCTCTCGACGTTTCGAATGGACCGGGACCTGGAGAGTGGTTTAGAACTGGAGACGCCGCAGTTGTCAACGCGCGTGGATGGCTCATACTTGTCGACCGCATCAAGGATGTCATCATCACCGGGGGAGAAAATGTATATTGTCCCGAAGTTGAAAATGTGCTAGTGGCGCACCCAAGTGTGTGTTTGGGTATAGTTTTTGGGGTACCTGATGATACAATGGGCGAAGTCGTCGAGGCTGTGGTTACGTTGAAAGAAACGGAAAAGTCTGACGGGTATGCAAGGACGGCGCTGTTACAAGAGATCAGGGAGCGATGTGTCGCAACACTCGCACCCTTTAAACAACCTCGCTCCATCGTCGTTCTTGAACCGGGTGATGTTCCAATGACGAGTACGGGTAAGGTCAATAAGAGGCTGCTTCGAGACAAAATAATTGAGAGGCTTCAGAGCGCTCAGAGTGCACAGAACATGCAAATTATACACGGCGCACCTGAACCGTTTCGTGAAAGCAATGTGAGTCGGGAACACATTTTGGGACATGTTCGTAACACGATTGCAGCCATACTTTCCGACGTGAACACATCTGATATTGCAGAAGATACTACTTTAGTGCAGTTAGGAATGCATTCTGCGGCCGCAGTGGAGCTCTCAAGGCAGCTTAACGCTGCATTTCTTCCCGCGGAGCCCTATCCCGCACTTCTGGCTTTCAACCACCCGACGTGCGGGACTCTTGCCAATTACATATTAAGAGGTGAAGCAGACAGCAAACCTCTTGCGAGCTCTATTAAGACTTCATCAAATGGTAACGTAAACAACGTGGCTCGTATTATCAGTCGTTCGGGGATATTGCCTGGAAGTGACTCGTCGTCTGCGACGTTTTATCTCGACGGCGGGGATTGTTTTTTTTCGAAAAACACGTTTCCGCAGACTACCGTTCCAACCAGTCGCTGGGACTTGGAACATCCTTGTAACGATTTGCACACAGAAGTTAACGACGGATATGACATGACCATAGTCCCTCGCTTCTCGGCATATTTGTCTCACGAATCCATGATGTGTGATGCTGCTATCATTGGGAGTAGCTATACTGAACTCGTTGCTATGGACCCAAGCCACCGTCTTGTGACACAACATTCCATCGACGCCGTATGCAAAGTGTCCAGTGCTGTCTGCCTCGATTCTTGTATCTTCGTCGGCTGTATGTGGGGAGGAGAGTGGCTGATGTACCTTCACGCAACAACTACGCATGGTACTACAGATGACTTTTGTTCCTCTCTTGGCACCGGCTCTGGATCGAGCTTTGCAGCAGGAAGGGTAGCCTACGCTCTTGATTTGAAAGGTGAGAGTGTCGCCGTGGACACAGCATGCTCGTCTTCTCTTGTAGCACTTCACCTTGCTCATTCAACACTTATTTGCGAAGGTGGTACACACTCTACTTCGATTGCATGTGGAGTCAGCCTTGCGTTAACGGCGGAAACGATGGCTAGTATAGCTAGAATGGGTACCCTATCAGTATCTGGAAGGTGTAAGACGTTAGATAGCTCTGCTGATGGGTTTGGCAGGAGTGAAGGGTGTGTGGCACTTGTCCTGGAAACAGTGAATTTCAATTCACCTCTCTCTATCCATACGCAGAGTAGCTCAGAACCGGCGACCAACTCTTCCATTGCACTGTTATCGACGGTAACTAACCAGGACGGCCGATCAAGCTCGCTTACGGCGCCAAACGGAGAATCACAAGTAAGTATTTCCCATTTACCACATTCCGCCGACTGATTGCCCATACGAGACTGACACTTTCTTTTTCATCTCTCAGTCACAACTTGTAAACGATGCAATCGATAAGTGCATGAAAGTTTTGAAGTCAACGATGGGAACGAAATCTCCTCTGCAGCTCGTGTCTATTATGCTTCACGGCACGGCGACACCACTGGGTGACCCGATCGAGGTCGCAGCCCTTGCTTCTGCGCTGTCAAGCAAATGCTCTTATGGTATGAACGATATCACGCCGTTTAACGGGACATACTTATCAGCACCAAAGAGCACACTCGGGCACGCCGAGGGAGCTTCTGGACTACATTCATTTCTTGCAGTCCTTACTACTTTAGAGCACCAAATTAATGCCCCAGTAGCCCATTTACGCCATTTGAGTGCACATGTTTTACCTGTGGTGAGAAAAAGTAGAAAGGTATTGTCAACGCCGATTCAAACAAACGGAGTTTCTGAAATGCCAGACAAAGCCACAGCTCTGGGAAGTGGCTGCAGTGCGTTTGGCTTAAGTGGCGTCAACTCACATGCAGTCATGGCAGTGCAATTTGACGCGGTTAGAGTTTGCAGCTTGGACAGAAAAGGATTCAGGAAAGGAATATTGACCAGGGCGTGGCCTCATCCGTACTTCGACGGGCTGTTAGATAAACCCCGTTTGATTTCTGAGAATTTTCTACGCGGCGGAGCTTCTGCGAGTTTCTTGAAGTTTGATGTATCGAATGGAACCGCGTTTGCTGATTTATATGATCACCGCATATGCGATACCATACTACTTCCTGCTGCTACGGCTTTGTGCCTCGCCGCTTCTGCGGCACGTTCGTGTTTAAATCCGCGGCTTGAGAAGATTGATATCACCGTCGCAGATGTCATTTTCGCTTTACCTGTCCACCTTGGTAAGACATCGACGAAGAAATTTAAGTCATCAAAGCAGACACATCCACAAGCAGTGCTCTCATGCACGTTATCACCATGTGGAGTTGTTTCCATCCATGATGGAGCGATTAAAGGCAATATAAAGCTGCAAGGTGAGTACATTGTACCAAATTATGAAAGCCGGCGTCGATTACGACAGTTATCCAAAACAGTTATAGACAACGGTTCGGTAGAACCTGGAAAGTATGTCGTCGCCCAAGCTTGCAGATCTCGTCACATCAGAGAAGTGGGCGAAAACCACTCTATTAATTCTCATGGCATTTCCTCCCAGATGCTTGACTCAGTGTTGCACTTGGGTTTTGAGCTGAACGTTCAGGACGTACGCGCGCGTCGCAACAAGAGCGTCACAGTGCCGACTTCGTTGTATATATCCGTAATGAAGGAAGCGCATGAACTGTCATCGTTAACATGCAGTGTATTTACGAGCGCACAAGACTCATCGAGAATAACCGACCACACCGCCAGCAGCGATGGGAAGCTTACGACTTTGAGTACAATTCATGGACTTCAAACTAAGAGCATCGTGACCTCAGCACTGCAAGCTTCATCGCATACGACATCTCCAGAAACCGGGTTTACGGGCAAGCTCAAAACCTCGACCTACTCGACAGAATTGTTTGCTACTTCACATTATAAAGATGAAACCATGTGTCTGCGATATCCAAGGTGCGCATATGCAGTAAAATCAACTCTCAGTCATGGCGAAAGAAATATTGATTCTTGCGCCGTTGAAGATCCAGTTTATTCTGTTTGCTCAACGCTCTCCGTATTTCAACAACTCTGTGTCATGCCCAAAAGCACAAAGGTAGCCGTGCTTCTCGAGGATACTGGCTCCACCGGATCGACCATGAGCCCTTTGGTTGAATTCGCAAGGCTATCAAGCAATGCCGCAGTTGATGGCATCGCACAAACAAGTTCGCTTGAGAATGGCGAGATGAACAAGGTGACATGCGTGCGGCGAGACCCAAGATGTGTTAACCAGATTACCTCTCAAGAAAATGGAAGCGTGGCTATATCACGAACAGTCTTTCGGCCCACCCTTCTTCCAGCAAATGTGTTGAGCCAACAGTCGAAGTCAGATTTACTTTCTCTGTCAGAAACTACGGAAGTGAAGACGGAATTACGCGACATTGTTAACAGGGCATTTAGTAGTGAACTGCAAACGTCCCATGCTACTACATTGCCTTGGAGACAATTGTCAGCCGCGAATGTGCGAACTTTCACAAGTTCGTGTGCTGGTCTCATTACCGGTGGCACGGGCGCCCTTGGTCGTCTGGTTCAATTTTGGTTCAGTGGTAATAGATTGTCTTCTCGTAGCTGCCTTACTGGTCGCACTGGTCGCTCCTCTTTCTCTCTACAAGGTGCAGGCATCACCGTGACCTTAAAATGTGACGCTTCGCAGCGTAGCGAAGCTCAGTGTTGTTCAGAAATGATGAACTCACCGCATGCAAGCTTAATGTTTCCTAATGCTAACACAATACTATTACACGCAAGTGGGACATTATCAGATGCGATCATTCAAAACCAACAGGTTCATCGAGTTCGAAACGCAATGGTTCCAAAGGTTTGTGCACTGAGCGAGCTCATGCAACGTTCTGTTGTAGGTTCGAGTCGTCCATTCACAGCAAGTGTCGTATTTTCATCAGTCGCTGCGCTACTAGGTTCAGCAGGACAATCGAACTATGTGGCTGCAAATATGGCTGTGGATGCTCTTGTGCTTAGGCGACGTCTATCAGGAAAAGCTGAAGTGTCGATTCAGTGGGGCGCTTGGAAAGAAGCTGGCATGGCAGCGCGTGACGAAACAACTCTTTCCCGAGTCGAACGGCTCGGGGTTCGAGCGATGTCATCAGAGCACGGTCTTACTATATTGAACGACATACTTGAGCACTGCATCGCAGAAGGCTTTCTGGCCAAAAAATGTCAAAACTGTATAATTGCTGCCAGCATATTTGATTGGCAGCTAATTACCGAGAACGTACACCCCATGCCCTCGAAATGTTCTGCTATGCTTTCACTTATTTGTGAAAGTCTCCCTAATAAGGACCTTGTGCACGACGCAGATGAGGAAGAAGAACACATCTTGGATGATGAGCGAATGAAATACTCCTTGACCAGAGAACATTCCACACTGGTGTCGGGGACATCATCACAGTTCAAGCAAGACGAGATTCACGAGATTATTACCAAAATCCTTATTGACTTAACTGGGACGATTGGAATAGATCCTGAGACGCCGTTTATGTCTGCCGGGATCGACTCTCTTGCCAGTATGAGGCTAAAATCTGAACTTGAGAAAACGTTCGATTTTCAAATGTCGGCTACTACCATGTACGACTACCCGACAATCACAGCACTGACGCTTCATGTATTTACGGAGCTCGGTGGCAAAGCACCTGATGTCCAACAAATGTCTCACGACTTACATACAAACAATTACGTTTCGAGCTTAAAAATGCGCAACACGTTTGTTAGCAACGGCGGCCGTGAAATTCTCGTAACTGGCTCCTCGCTGCGCACGCCGGCTGTAGAGCGAAAAACAGATCAACTAACTCCTTGGGATTCGATGAGCCGAGTCCCTCGCGCAAGATGGGATATGCAGGCATATGTTGATTCTGTTGAGAAGTGTCTGCCTTTCCTCGGGGGTTTCATGGAATATGTAGAGATGTTCGACTCCACTTTATTCGGAATCGCGCAAATCGAAGCGCTCTTGATGGATACACAGCATCGTCAGCTTCTTGAAATGTTCGTGCATGCATACTCAGTAAAAGAGTGCACCATGTGTTCACGCATTGATGCCCTTGTCGGAGAACACACAGGTAGTGCCGGCAGTGGTGCGTTCGTAGGAATTGCGGATCAGTCTTATCAGCACAGGTACGTATTCCAAATCACCACATTCCGCATTTGCGTTTCTGTTCTCGGTCGATTCGGAATCCCTGACGCCTGACCCATCAACCTTGGGTTGAAACACACCCACACAACTCATCACATACGAGACTGACACTTTCTTTTTTATCGCATCAGCTTCGTGTTAGAGTTTTGGGGTAAAACGCATCCGTACATCGCAACAGGTAACACTTTGAGTTGCGCAGCTGGACGTATATGTTTTGTGTTTGCCATGCATGGCCCAGCGTTGTCAGTTGATACAGCCTGCTCCTCTTCAATTGTCTCTACGCATCTTGCAACAACAGCGTTATGGAACGGTGAAATCGACAGGTAAGTATTTCCCATTTACCACATTCCGCCAACTGATTGCCCATACGAGACTGACATTTTCTTTTTTATCTCTCAGGGCAGCAGCATGTGGTGCGCACTCTGTCATTGCCCATGATGCTACAGCTATGTTCTTCGCCGCCGGTATGCTCTCACCCGACAGTCGATGTAAAACAATGGATGCGGCTGCTGATGGGTACGTACGTGGAGAGGCGATGGGTGTCTTGATTCTTGAAGCTCGTGCTACAGGGGTGAGTTTTGTTTCAGAATCTGGTATTATGATCGCATCGACGGCCGTAAACCAAGATGGTCGTTCAAGTGGACTGACTGCACCAAGTGGTCTTGCGCAGCAAGCAGTGATATCCATAGCCCTGAGCGCTGGCGCACTTAAGCCAGCCGATTTACAGACGCTGCAAATGCATGGCACAGGAACTTCCCTTGGGGATCCTATCGAAGTCAACGCGTCTATTTCTGCGTTGCAACGTGGAAATGACAAAAGTGGATCAATTATTACCCTTGAAGCAGTAAAGTCTTACGTTGGTCACACAGAGTGCGCCTCAGGAATCGTGGGAATAATGCAACCTGTGAATAGATTGGGTGATTCTTTATCCGCGCATGTCTTACATCTCAACACGATGAATGCCCACATCCAGAATCTCTTTGAAAGGAATGCATTTGTACCTACTCGTGTGTGTCGCCAGCGAGCATCAGCTCAAATGAACGAGGCAATCTGCGTTTCAGCTTGTGGGGTAGGTAGTTTCGCTTTTCAAGGAACTAATGGCCAATGCATTGTAAGCAAAATGTCCATTGGAGATGGCTCACGCGTATTGTCAGGTTTGCAAAATGAGCTTGCCTTGCTGGAAAGGAGTAGATTTTGGCCCCTTCCGACAACTCATGCACTGTTGCGTTCGTTTTCCTTCTCAAGGAACGGCCATGCTCATGCCTGGCGATTACAAGCGTTACTTGACCCACGACTACACGAGCATCTCTGGGACCATCGCGTAATGGGTCGAGCATTATTTCCGGGGGCTGGATTCTTTGAGGCAGGCCTCGCAGGACTACTTCTTACATTGTCATCGGTTGATGCGCAACTTGGCGCTCACCAATGTGCCCTTTCTCAGTGTACCGTGCCAACACCAATGATTATTCAGGACCCACCCACATCTTCAAACTCCAGGGAAGCAAGGGGAAAGGTTCTGGGACTCGAGTGGTGCACGTCAGGCCGAGTACCACAAATAAACATTAGTACCATGTCAACATCTCTGCATTCTATGAGAAGATCTGAACACTTGAGTGCGCGCCTCAATTTGGTCACTTCGTTGGCTGATACAAAGCATTCGACATATCCAGACCTTTATGTTGATTTTGGAGCGAAAAACACACTACCTGTATCCTCAAACGAAATAGCATTGGGTACCATTGACTCCCTTCCAAATGACAGGTTTTTGGACTATCACGTCCACCCAGCTTGCGTGGACTGCAGCATGCAGCTTGGTGCTGGATTGGCGACGAATGTTGATTCAAGCGTGATAATGATCCCAGTCAGTGCTTCAATATTTACGGCTCCATTTTCAGAGAAGCATTGTCGTAAGTTCTTTGGCACAACCAAAACATTGTCAAAGACACAACCGTCACCTGCAACGCAAACGTCTAACCACACGTTAAAATCTCAACAAAGTGAAATGACATGCTCTCAGATTGATGGCTTATTGGTGCGACAGATACAACACCGGAAAGCGAATGTTGCTGATGCCGTGGAGCCGAATGCAAGTCGAAATGGGAAATACGCTTCTAAAGAACGAATGGTCGCTGTGATCCCTCGTCAGACGACATATGCAGTTGAGTGGCGTGCACTTGTTCCAACTCTATCGACGGCTGTCCGTGACATTGATGGCGAGATAAAGTCGACCAGAAAAATGAAAGGGGGTTCAGAAACAGATCCACGGCATAATCGTGTAGCCCTCGCAACACTGATGGCATTGTTTCAAAATGGTTCATCTGGGGCTCTCAAGACATTGATACACACCTTTGGAGCCTCTGTGTTCTCGAACACTGCGACATCACCGACTGGCTCTGACCCTCGTTTCCCAATCCCGCGGTCTGAGTCTTCGGCGTTAAACGGCATGGCTCGTGCTGCTGCCCAAGAGCTCAGAAGAACACCTGTTACTGCAGTTGATGATGATATAACAAAGCTCCAGGGCTTTACATTACGCGATGCAAGGTCTCATCTTGAGGAGACAAAAACCATACATGAACCTGGGGCATTAAGAGAAATTTCTCATTGCATGGCTCAGACTCTTACCCCGCGTTTATGTTCGGTGGATCCTGGCTTCAGAAAGGGAGCATGCAGCAGGAAACTACGCACACCATTAAATGCCACAATTTTGAACGAAAAAAATATGGTTAGGATATATAAAGTAAACGATGCATGGCGCAGCGTGCTGAAGGAAATCTCATCCGAACGCAACGGCGAGGAATCAAGGTTGGAGACTACAAGGGAACGAGCTTTTTGTGGGTTTTCTGGCACGCTGATTAATTCATGCTGTCATGGTTCCAGTGACAATGGAGCAGCGGTTCTTGGAGTCTTCAGACTTTCACCACAAGTGCTCCTTAGCGAGGACATCATCACAGTTGAAACGTCTTCCATCGCACTACTGCCGGAGAGCTTTCCATTAGGAATTGCGGCGACACTTCCAGAAATACACGTTATTGCCCAAACCTGTTTCAGCACTCTGATTTCAAACGAGAACATCTCTAAGGCACAAGGCGTTGTATGGTTGCAGGATCATCCAAAATGCCCCGTGTCAGCAGTACTTGCAGCGCGACTTGACGACGCACGCATAGGATGGATTTCCTCCAGAAACTCGACAGCCAGCTCAGCCTCGGTGAACAATACGAAAGTGGCAGCTGTGGTTGGAGCTTTTGGAACTACAGAAAATATTCGTACTGCACTTGAACGCATAGCTCAGAACGGTCTGTTGGTGAAAACATCCAATCAAGGTCCGACGTGGTGCACAGAAACACTCCGAGACATTCGTTTAGGACGCGTTCAACATGCTTTCTCGGCAGCTACATTTGCCCACAGCAGCACTGACATACTTCTGCAGAAGTCAATTATTAACAGGCCAGACGTGGTGTTGAATGTGGATGCTTTGGATGACCACGTCTTACTACAGCACGCTTCTCGAGCGATGGCTTGGCTGAGCCAGGCACTTGTATTTGGCACGCCCACACTCACCTCCGAATTTAGCTCCTATAAGAAGCAGATGTCTGTGTCAGATTCATTTCCAGCTCACATTCATGTTGGTTCCAAGACATCCAATAACAGGATGCCGACGGCAATCAACAAATCAGTTCTAATTACGGGCGGCCTTGGTGCAATTGGCATTAAGACCGCGACCTGGTTGACCACTTGTCATCAGTTTCATATCCACCTACTCGGTAGATCTGGTCGCTCAAAATCAGCTGATAGTGAAGTTGTCATTGCAAGCGGGAGCTACATCGCAGTCCATCGTGCAGACACATCCTCATCCGAGGACTGCCATGGAACAAGAGATTTTCTTCGAGGAAGGCGTGTTCAAAAATCCGGACCGTCAGCATCTATCGAAATGTACGATGTCATAGATGAGGGTATGGGCACAGTTTTACATGCTAGTGGAATCCTCCGCGATGCAATGATTGTGTCGCAGCAAATTGCAGGAATACGCGAGGTGAAAGCGGCAAAAATGTCAAGCGCTTTTCAACTCACGAAGATGATTTGTGCTTCGGCAATTGACAATCTCATCATGTTCTCTTCTGTAGCCGCGTTGCTGGGCTCAGCTGGACAATCTACGTATTCAGGTGCCAACAACGCTTTAGATTATACAGCGTATGCTATCAAGGCAGAGGGTATCGTGGCTGCAAGCGTACAATGGGGCGCGTGGGGAGCGGGAGGCATGGCAATCCAAAGCAATGTACTCGCCAGAATGGAACGTATCGGAATGGGATATCTTCAGCCTGAGGAAGGCATTGCCGCACTCGAAGAAGTGCTTGATTACCCCAGGAACTTGGTAGTGAGTCCATTTTCATGGGAACGATTGATAAAGACACTTAAACCCATGCCTGAAGTGTGTCGTGATATGGCAATAGAAGTGAATGACACAAGTCCAGTACAAGGTGAGTCCAGTACGAGAAGGAATGAAAATGTCACGAGAACCGGCAAAAGCAAACAACCAGCAAAAGCAAGTGATGTAACGAAAATCAGACAGACAGTCTGTAAAACGATTGCCAAGATGGTCGGCAGCATCGTAGGTCGTGAAATCGATCAAGATGAGCCTCTGATGGATGCTGGACTTGACTCGCTCGGAGGCGTCGAGCTCAAACAGCAGCTGGAGTCAGAGTTTGGCGTAGACTTACCCGATACGGTCATCTTCGACTATCCAACGGCTGCAGATTTGGCCACGTACATTTCGGGGTTGATGATTAGCAATGACGGTGATGCCAAACCGTACTTTGGTGAAGCACAAGCGCACAATCATGACAATGAGGTGAGATCAATGAATACAGCCTCTAGTGCATTGTCCCTTTTGGCTGCGCGCAAAATTATTATTACGGCGGTGAGCGCAATTGTTGGTCGTGAGATCGATCAAGATGAGCCTCTGATGGATGCTGGACTTGACTCGCTCGGAGGCGTCGAGCTCAAACAACAGCTGGAGTCAGAGTTTGGCGTAGACTTACCCGATACGGTCATCTTCGACTATCCAACGGCTGCAGATTTGGCCACGTACATTTCGGGGTTGATGATTAGCAATGACGGTGATTCCAAACCGTACTTTGGTGAAACACAAGCAGGTGATAATCAAGGTTCGCGCACGATGCACCATCATGACGATGGGGTGAGATCACAGAATACAGCCTCTATTGCATTGTCCCTTTTGGCTGCGCGCAAAATTATTATTTCGGCGGTGAGCGCAATTGTTGGTCGTGAGATCGATCAAGATGAGCCTCTGATGGATGCTGGACTTGACTCGCTCGGAGGCGTCGAGCTCAAACAACAGCTGGAGTCAGAGTTTGGCGTAGACTTACCCGATACGGTCATCTTCGACTATCCAACGGCTGCAGATTTGGCCACGTACATTTCGGGGTTGATGATTAGCATTGACGGTGATGCCAAACCGTACAGTCTCGAGGAAGACCAAATCTTCGAATCGTATACGGCAGATAGGCCGTACACTGGTACACGCGCAGTCGCTCATGGTGCATATACAGAACCTTCAAAAGGAGGCGAAATTAGTACAATCGGTGTCGTACCAAAACCCACCATTGCTGTATTGAGCTCTTCAATGAACTCTCCCTCATCACTTGGCACTAGTCGTCTTAACAATTTTGTACCTTCAGCCGACTCTGTTAGCCTCGTTCCACGTGAGCGGTGGGACGTGGAGCACTTTCGGGACATTTACCTTGACAATGAACCAGCATCAAGGCTTGTGCCCCCACATGGCACTTTCATTGATAATCCAGATATGTTTGACTGTGTCATCTTCAAAGTATCGCATTCTGAGGCAAATGTGTTGGACGTTCAACAAAGGCTACTTATGGAGAATCTGCTGCGCGCGCGAAAGAGTATCTTCCCTGTTACGACTTTTGAAAATTCTGCGCACTCCAGTGAGATAACAGGAGTTTATGTTGGGATCTCCAGCACTGATTACTTATTCGAGCACGTCAAACCAACAGCTACAGAGTCGAACGCTTATATTCTCGCAGGTAACGTCTTATCCGTCGCAGCAGGGCGACTCTCATTTATATTTGCCCTCCGCGGACCGTCTCTTGCCCTCGACACCGCGTGCTCGTCCTCGATAGTAACTGCGCATTTCGCATCAAAGAATATCCTTGATGGAGAGATTACAACGGCGGTATCTGCGGGAGTGAGCCAAATTTTGAGTGCTCTAGTATCATCACTGTTTAACACTGCGGGGTGAGTATTTATTGCCTTTCCCAAATCCAACCCCTGTTTGCCCATACAAGACTGACACTTTTCTGGCAAAACTCCCAAAGGATGTTGTCATCGGATGGTCGATGTAAGACGCTTGATAGCTCAGCTGATGGCTACGTACGAGGTGAAGCCTGTGGGGTTATTGTCCTACAATCCATTTCGGGTGATAACTTTGATCACAGCATAATCGTTGGGGGCTCCGCAGTAAACCAGGATGGACGAAGCAGTTCACTCACCGCTCCAAATGGTCCGTCGCAGCAAACTGTAATTATAAATGCTCTCCGAGACGCTGCGGTTGAAGGAAACACAATTCAAATGCTTCAGATGCATGGCACTGGAACATCGCTGGGTGATCCCATCGAGATCGGGTCAGTGTTAGCGACATATTCTTCATACACTGAAAGAGAGTCGCTTGTGTTGCAGGCGGTGAAGTCCATGGTGGGCCACACTGAAACCGCAGCAGGGGTGATGAGCATGACACAACCCCTTGCACATATTGTGTCTTGCACTAGTGCAGAGATCACCCACCTTAATAGTCTCAACCCAGTAATCCAGAGTGTTTATCTCTCTGCGAGGAAAAGTGTTGGGGATATTTCTGCTCCGACGACTCAAAGGCAAAAGGCTGGGATGGTCAACGTCTCGATCAAGAATGATTCAGCATGTGGGGTGAGCGGATTTGCATTTCAAGGAACAAATGGACATCTCATCGTTCAGCGTCATAGTTGTAAACGGGGCGTGCATTGCGTGAACGGCGCTTCATCTCATTTTTTCGTTTTTGATTCATCGAGGCACTGGGTCGTTCCCGACGTCCACACCTTGGTACGAGGAGTTCTTACGTTATCAGAAAGCACAGGCCGAGCGATTGCAAAAATTGACCCAAGAACAAATGCTTTCTTCTGGGAACACAAAGTATCAAGGCGTTCTTTGTTTCCTGCGTCAGGTTTTCTTGATGTTGCAGCCTGCGCTACAACTATGCTTGGAGGTTCATTTCAAACGATGCAGCACGAGAAAGTGATCAATCATGGATCCTTGCAAACACCCCTCTTACTGAGAGAACCAGCGAGCGAAACCTGCATATTCATATCTATCGATTATCACGACGAAAATATAGGAGCGCATATCACAATGGATTCTTCTCCACCTTTGTTAAGGAGCGCATCTTCTGTCAAAGGCCGGAGAAGATCAATACCGCATCTAAACGCGAGATGTGAGCGGATGATTTCAGCTATGTCAAGCGTAAACATGGAAGACGATGCAAACACAAAATGCACCGTGCACTTTCATGATTCACGACTCAGTAACCGCACGGCTAAACAACAGATTGCCAACGGGGTAACCATTGACCAAAATACTGATTATTCACCCTTCGCAATTCACCCTGCAGTGCTTGACAGTGCTCTTCATCTCTCTTCAGCTTGTCATGTCCCAAGTTTCACGACAAATACAAGTACACCTGGTTTGATGATTCCTGCAGCTTTTGCCTGCTATTTAGCATTTGCGGGGTGCAAAAAGACTTGCCAACTTGAGCGCAGGGTGACGGCTGACGTCAATAGACCTCTATCGATGAAACGTCCTGACGCTCAGTTATCGAATCACTTACTTACAGCTTTGAATGATGGATTGTCTGCGTACGTCAGTGAGCTTGTCGTGCGCCGGTTGCGCGGTCCTGTATCAGGAGAGAGCATACAATCTGTAGAGACAAAATCCGCTCACATGTTAGCTCGAGACATGGTGTATACCATTCGTTGGCTGACAACTCCAACCCAACTGTTCGGAGGTAAATGTTCTATCCCTTCCCATAACCACCGGCTTCAAAATTTAGGGGACGAGTACTCCAATCAAATGTCCCGAATCACTTCCACCGCGGCACAGGCGCTGCAGTTCAAAAACGAGGGGAGTCAGTCACTTCAGACCAGTGGACTCCATCCAATGCGTGCATCGTCGAGCATGCCATGCGTGGATCGATCATCTATCATTTGTATATCTGGTTCGCTCTGGGGTCTGTGGTCAGTCGCTAATACGGAATCACGTGGGAATCAGCGTTCCTGGGAGGCTAAGGACATTTCGCCAAATGTTCCCTTGAAATCTCAGACGTTTTTTTCTGGTTCATACACGTCAGCAAGCTCTTCTGGTGTTCTTGCGAACCCGCTGCTGATTCCAATGAAAAACAAGAACTCGACTGAGGGGTTACAGTTAAACCACGAACCCGCTCGGGGTACCTTGATTACTGGTGGGCTTGGTGGTTTAGGGCTTACTATTGCTTCTTGGTATTCGTCGAATTCAGGATCACGCAAAGATTCGTCATTTACTCACTCAAGACCTTCAGTACTCTCATCGCGTACTGGTCGGACATGCCAAAAGTCTTTCAAAGTACTAGTGAAAGCACCCGCAAGTATCACAATATCAAGCACTGACAATGCATCTTCAGAAGCGCTTCGTAATGTTTGCTCCCTCGCAGACGGTAAAGTGCCCTTTGCTGTAACTATCCACACTGCTGGTGCCCTGCGTGATTCAATGCTTGTGCGACAGACCGTGCAAACTTTTCGAGAGACGGCGGCTCCAAAAGTGTCAAGAGCTGTAACTGAAGTTCTCTTCCATACGATGACATCTTTCGTACCAATGAATGCAACAATCGCGTTTTCTTCGATTGCCACAGTAATCGGTTCCTTTGGACAGGCCAACTATGCAGCTGCAAATGCTGCTCTTGAATCTATAATGAACAACGAACGAGCCAAGGGATGTGTGACACGCGCCGTCGCTTGGGGCGCATGGCAAGAAGTGGGAATGGCAGCTGCAGGGGCAGCTGATACGGCTGCGCGTTATGGCATGGGCTCAATCAAACCATCTATTGGTATGATAGCTCTCATGGCCGTGATTCGCATGGATGCAACGGTTTGTCGTTCAAGTAATCATCTTGATCACGGTAATGTAGTCATATCACCATTTAATTGGCAAGTCCTAGCAAGGTCGCACAAAGCTCACACGATGCCAATACCACATTTACTTAAGGTACACGTTGATTCTGTTATTGAAGAATACGACGAATACCCCCAGGAAGCGAGCTCGTCAGAACAACCCATGACGCGTTCTTCGGTCACGTCAAGCAAAATGAAGGTTCCATATCCATACGCTGGTTTGCACGGTGCTGCTGCAATTGAAGCAATAACTTCGCGACTCATCATGCTTATATCGGAATCAACAGGGGCCACAGTCAGCGTAGACGACCCACTCATGGAAAGTGGACTTGACTCTATTACTGGTATCGAGCTTCAACAACGAGCTGAGCAGGAATTTAACATAAAGCTCGAGCCGACTGCCACACTTGATCACCCAAATCCTGCAGCCCTTGGACGCCACATAGCCGCAACTATGGGGCTCCTGGAAGAGGAAAACGTTGCGATTCCAATATTTAACCAAGTTGATATTTCTGAGAGGCAAGTTGGTCAAGAAATGCGACTCTCTCGAGGTGCTGCCATGTATGCTGGTGAGGTTGACGGTGTCGTGGAATTTTGGAAACACATGGTGTGCACAAATAACGATCCACAAACTCAAGTGGCGCTTGCAAGATACGACATCGACGAACACTACCATCCGATTACCGTTCGTCAGATGGGTATTGTCACCACTCGTTTTGGCGCGTTTCTCGGTCCCGATCTCTCTGAACGCTTCGATTCTGATTTACTGCATATATCATCAGTGGAAGCCTTACACATGGACCCTCAACAGCGCCTTTTACTCGAAACCTGCACAAGATGTCTTCTGGAGACTCAAGATGTTTCGTCAGCAGACTATACTTCAAACGCAGATATAATCCGTGGGGTGTTTGTTGGATGCATGTATAATGAGACTCCTCACCTGCAGCAGATATATGATGTTGATGCTGGAGCCCATGCTGGTACAGGTTCGGGCGCTGCATTTATGTGTGGACGTGTATCTTATATTTTTGCGCTCACCGGCCCATGTGTCTCTACTGACACCGCGTGCTCTTCTTCGCTTGTCGCTACACATCTTGCTCGTCGTTCTGTTGAAAATGACGAATGCCAAGAAGGTCTGGCCGCAGGGGTAAACCTTGCATTAACATACATAAATACATCAGTTGTTTGTGCAATTGGTGCTCTTTCTAGCGTAGGCCGTTGCAAGGCACTAGACGTAGCGGCTGATGGATACGGTCGAGGTGAAGGCAGTGGTGCGATTCTGATACATTGTGCAACAGGGAGTGGTTCTGAGCCAGCATCGCTGTATGCTAAATTAACAGCTTCCGCAGTGAACCAGGATGGACGAAGCAGTGCGTTGACTGCACCACACGGTCCAAGTCAAGTTGTGCTCCTGAGAGATATTGCAAAACAGGAATTCCCGAGCTCTTTGCTTGAGGTGGATTTGGCTGCTGGTAAAATGCGTTTCATCGCCATGCACGGTACTGGAACCTCCTTGGGCGATCCAATTGAGGTAGGAGCACTTTCAAAGTATGCTGCAAGCATTTCTGAGAGCGTCCTACTGAACGCTCCGAAAACGCACTATGGACACACTGAGGGTGCTGCTGGAATAGCTGGCATATTCTCTGCTCTCGGGTATATCGAGAGCAGTGAAGTAGCACCAATAAAACATCTTCGCACGCTAAATCTTTTTGTAGCGACGGCAATTTCAAATAGTGTGCACTTCTCGGAAACGAGCTTGAATGTGAATGCATCGAGGAGTCATGCTAGTGCAACTATGGCTAGCAACAGAATGCGAATTGCTGGGACATCAAGCTTTGGTATGAGTGGCGTCAACGCACATGCATCGGTAGCACGCATACCTGGCAGTGTTACGAAAACGGATGCAACTGATGCAACTGGAAGAAATTCCAAATTTATACGTTTTGCAAAACGATTTTCGTACTTTCCAAGGCCAAATCAGTCACTTATGCGCTGGTCAATTGAAGAAGATGTCGAGTCGTTCCATATCTGTTTAAACACGCCACGCGTTGCGTTCATATTTGACCACATTGTGGCGGGGCGACCTCTGCTATCTGCGTCAGCATCTCTGACAATCACGCAAGGTTCCGCTGCAAGCTTTCCAGGCGGTGACATTCTTGGCAATTTGGGCGTTGTTAACACTGCTTTTTCTGCACCACTGATACTCAGCAGGGACAGTCGCCAGTCACTTACTTTGCTTCGTCATCATCATGGTGATATACGCCTGATGAGCGATTCCAATCTGGTACATGTCGTTGCAAAAGTCGTGAGTGTATGCACAGCCGGCACAAAAGCTAACGGTGAAAGGACGTCATCGAGGCGGTGGATCCATGAGCACGTGTCTAAGAGAAGAAATTGTGCAGTTATAGGACACATTCATGCACCCTGCAGAGAAGTTGAATGGGTAGATCATGAAGCCATTGATGGATCATTACACATGTTGGCATTCATTAACGTTAACTCCGTTGATACGCCGCAAGTACCCAAAAGCACGTTTCAAACTACGAGAACCCTTGCGCAAGTTCCAGCTTCTCTCTCTGCGTGGCATTTCAACCGTGCTAAAACAGAACATAATGCAAAGCACTTGCTTGCCAGTGCATGTAACGTATCCAATGGCGCATCAGATAATCAAGGAACTACGGCTCGAAGCGACCATGTTCTTCAACCAAATGTTTCTGGGCCTATACTTTCACTCGCAAAAGAGCTCCTCGTCAAATCCATGCTGTTATCTAGTGCACAGGCAAACTCCAAAAGTTTGACTGACCTAAACACAACACCCGCGATACAACTTCATGACGTAAAATGGGAGACAACGCCACCTGACACGCATGTACATGCCGTCAAATCAACCACTTTACACACAAACCATCTTTGCTTTCGCTTTTTTATGCAGTCGAGCCCGTATCAAAGGGTGTCATCTTCAGTCACTCTGGCCACAGCTGCTGCTATATCTGCTGTACAGCAGGCTGACTTGATACGAATTCAACAAATCCAAGATATTGTTTTCATGACAAGAGGGGGTGTAGCGTCCAGTGCGCGTCACGAAGCTGCGAGGTGCAGCGATGAGATAGCAGTTGTTTCACGTGGAGCAGCTCTGCATGCACTTGCAAGAACGTTTAGTCAGGAATTGCTTGGATCATTTATCTCCGCATACGACGTCACACGCACAGAACAACACCTCACTCACGGAGACTGGAAACATGAAGAACACTCTGTTGATTTCATCAACAGAGTAGGTAGGGACATTGATTGTCGCTATGGTGCATTTAGGCACGGGTTCACTGAGACAATACCAGGAATTCAATTGGCGTCCAATACAAGTAATGCATCGCCTCCCATCATCCCCACTTCGGGCGGAGTACTTGTGCAAGTTGTAGCTTCAACCATGTCCTCCAACGACGCACTCAGAGTAAAATTTGACGCTGAAGTGACTAGTTCCGTTCCCGTTTCCCGCGAGTATCGTGTATTTGTTGGATATATTGTCGAAACGACTGACACGACGAGCAGTGAGTCTTTTGCAGTTGGAGACTGTGTTTTTGGGCTTGTCAGGAAACCAGTCTCCCGATATCTTAAGGTCGAGCTTACAAATATTGTTCCTGCACCTAGAATATTGGTTGCTGGTGAGCCAGCCTGTGTTGCTGCACAGTTGCATGCTGCGATAGTAAATAAGTTTCCTTCGCCACCAGATGGGTTTGATGACTCCTCAAGAGTGTTTTTTGCTGCACAGGAACTCTTGAAGGGAGAAAGAGTTGAACACAAAACCGCTACTTCTGGAAGTGTTAGTTCCTCTGATGAATCGTGCAGGGTGGCCTCGAAATATAGTAATACTCTTGTGTTTGCTCCGTCAGATTCTGGACCTAGTTTGCACAAAATACTTTCAACGGAAAGTCAGACGACCGAACTGTTTGTACTTGCTGGTCAAGATGGCTCCACCTCTGCAGTTCATCCTGATGCCTCTACTGCATTTATTTCAGGTGGCAGTGGCGCGCTAGGCGCACATGCGAGTCTTTGGATGGCCACGCGTGGTGGAATTTCACACATTGTGATATCAGGTAGAAGCGGTCATGCTAAAAAGCCATCCAGAGCCATGAGGGATCTGTTTCTTTCAGCATCACAAGTGAAAGTGATACAAGCTGATGTTGGTTCTTCTGAAGATACGCATGTGGCTATCAAACAATGTAATATCTCACCAGGATATGCTATCGTACATGCAGGGGGTATACTTGCTGATGCACCCGTTGCGTCACAGACATTTGGTGGGATTCAAACTGTCATGGCACCAAAGGTTACCGGGATGAGACGTCTTTCGTCCTCGACTTCAGTTGCTGCCAGTGCAATGGGAGCAATTATTGGATTCTCTTCTATCACTGCCCTGTTGGGCGCCGCTGGGCAGGCAAATTATGCCGCAGCCAATGCGTCTCTAGACGCAGCTGCAAGCTCAACAAGAGCAGCTGGATGCATCATTATCAGCATCCAGTGGGGTGCGTGGTCGGGAGGAGGAATGGCAGATCCTAGCGTAGTACAGCGCGCACGGCGTATGGGTGTCGGTGCATTGAAACCTCGGGAAGGTCTCGATGCTCTTTCTTTGCTCATCGCTAGTCTCAATGACAATCGGAGCTCTTCGGTAATGGCGGTAAGCCCCTTCGATTGGACTAAGTTTCTTTCAGTATTCTCTAGACCCATGCCGAGTTTCTTTGATCGTGTCAGATCCTCAGGTGCCGTGATATTTGCAAAGGACGATATGCCAGATGGAATTGCAAAGACTGAAAGCAAGATAAAGACTGACGCAAAACAAAATATTGTCGTTCTAGCCGACGACTCTTCGCGTCTTGAAGCTATTGTTGCTGATGTGACACGAATTGCTCGCGACGTAACCTCCGTTAATATCAGTCGGTCAGATCCCCTGATGGAAAGCGGCGTTGACTCTCTCGCTGGGATAGAATTAAAAAATAAGATCGAGGCAGCGTACGGAGTCGAGCTTCCAGCCACTGCTGCATTTGACTACCCCTCAATCGATGCGCTGTCACACTATATTGTCGCGAGTATAGGTATAGATGAAAGTGACATGCAAGCTAAAAACGAATCAGACATTCGTTTTGCTGCAGAATTTGCTGAGAACGTGCCAAGTGCTGTTGCCAGGCATCAATCCCGCAACATCGCAATACTCGGATATGCGGGGTTTGCCCCTGACGGTCCTGGCATATCATTTTCACTTACTAGAAGTGATGATAACATCTCTGCAATTCCAATTTTCGAGCGCTGGGACCATGATCTTGCTGGTGTGACCGAACAAGCTGAATCGAATACTGCTACTACCACAGCTGCTGGTCGTTTTGGTGCTTGGGTACCTTCTGTTTCGCGGTTCGATATCTCAATTTTTTCATTATCAGCTACTGAGGCAGCACTCACAGACCCGCAACAGCGCCAACTTCTCGAAGCAACCCATGCGCTGACTATTTCGCCGACATCTGCACCTGTGTTTGCTGCTAACATGGGTCTGCCTGCATTTTCACCGAGCTCACGAGGTTCAGTTGGTCTTATTGGGGTCGCAGTTGGCATTTCAGTTGTTGATTATTCCCGCATAATACCTGTTGCCGTCGATGCACTCCCAAGCCCTTATGTTGGCGCAGGCGTTGCAGTCTCGGTGGCATGCGGTAGAATCTCATACTCGTTTGGTTTCCGCGGTCCATGCGTTGCTATAGACACTGCCTGCTCATCTTCTCTTGTTGCTGCGCATGTCGCGTGGGGTGAAATTGTCGGAGAAATCGGGCCAACGACTGCTGGTTTCATCGTAGCAGGATCGACGCTCATCCTTGCACCACACATTACCAGGATTTTTTCTGCAGCGGGAATGCTTGCAGCAGATGGCAGGTGTAAGACACTGGATGCAGTCGCTGACGGATACGTTCGTGCTGAGGCAACCTGGGCACTCCCACTCTGGTCGTTCACAGTTGACTCAACGACGCCAGCAGCCACAGCGGCAGCAAATGTGACACGTGCTGCACCTGTGGCTTTTGTTTCATCTGCAACTAACCAAGACGGGCGAAGTGGGGCACTCACAGCTCCAAATGGACCAAGTCAGCAAGCCGTTCTGACTTCAGCAGTCCGTGCTGCCGTACCGAATCTTGATGACACAGAAAACGCCCTAGAAATGCACGGAACGGGCACCCAGTTGGGAGACCCAATCGAATTTGGTGCAGCTTCTGCTGTCATAAAAGCTATGCGGGAAGGTTTCGAAAAGTTCAAGGGAGCCGGAAGACGAGGTCGGGCAGGAAACCATATACCAATAGCTCTGAGTGCTGTGAAGTCTTCAGTTGGACATACTGAAGCTGCTTCGGGCATTTTTGGCTTGTTGCATGCTGCGAGTCAACTTATTCAACGTGGGGGTGGGCAGCTGCAGCACTTGCGCTCACTGACGCCCCATGCTGTTCAAGTTGTCGAGCGTCTTGCCGAGCAGACACCCTTTGGGATAGCGAGAAGACAAAATCGGGGGTCAACAACTATCCACGAAGAAGAACAAGGAATAAGCCCGACAATGGACCCAACTTCTGGGATCTCAAGCTTCGCATTTCAGGGCACTAACGCACACGCAGTTTTGAGAGCGCGAGATAACAATATGAACATGTTGCGACATCACAATGTTGCGTTGGAAAGTTCAATTTTCTGGTGTGCACCAATGTTGCCTGCGATTCTCACAAGAGCGCAAACGCGGACGCTGAATTCAATGCATGAGCCGACGATAGTAATTCAAGTGGACTTGACTATTCCACACAACGCTGCCATGCTGGAAGTCAGCCCAATGCGAATGAAAGATGTGATCCCAGCTGAAGTCTTACTGTTCATCACAACATCAGTAGCATCCACAACACTCCAGTCAGCAAACGTCGAAGACAAGCATCAGCTTTCGTGTGTGTCTGTATCACTTCCATCATCAATGCATATGATTGGTCAGAGTAAGATCGATATCAGGCTCCATACTAATGACGGGAATATCATCGCTACGAGAGAAGACAGGTCTGATATAGATCGTGCTCCTTTGTTGCGCTGCTTGACAGTAAATGCGCATTCAAGTGCAACGGAAACAGACACAAGACATCAGAAGTTCCACTTGCTTTTACAAACTCCCGATACCCCCCTCCCCAAGACAACATATTTTGGTTCCATACATCATAACATCTTTGGTGTACCGTTAGCGATGTTTGCTCAAAACACTAAAGACTCCGTTTCCAGGCAACGAATCATATCAGTGGAGGCATCGAAGCTCCCCAGCACAATCCTTGAAGATGTCGAGCACGACCGATACAAAAGGATGTTTAGCTCGAAGAAACGCTCCGATGGATTAATGGATTTTGCTTCTTGCAGATCCTGGATACTAGCCGGGACTAACATACGTGTCGCCAAGCATGCTCAAAATACAAGTCCTTCGGATATTAAGCCAACATATACGCCATCCACTGCTATGCATAGTGCTCGAAAAAGTTTTCTGAAACTCTGTCACACAATCTTGCGTTGGTTTTTTACTGTGTGGACATCAAACACCGGCAGTGCATTAACTGACAAGTCAGACAACGACAGCGATTGGCAAAAAGTTTACGAGTCCTTGTTACATGCTGTACTTGAAATTCTAAATTCTGATGGAGCAGAGATGCTTCGTGCTGAGTCAAGCCTCGTAGATACTGGTTTTGATTCACTGCGCGTTCTTCAGCTTCAGAAAAAGCTTGAAGAACTTGGCCCTCCCGGATTCAGCTTTTCGAATGGTGCAATCTTTGATTACACCACCCCAGCCGCACTTGCGAATTACATCCTTAACGCAAAAAGAACCCACCACTTGACTTTGGATGAAGGGCGAAGCAGGACATCAAACAACTCTATCCGAACGCATGGTGTGGGAAGGCAAACTATTTTAGGTTGGATACTTGTCCTTTCAGTTGGGCTCAGTATCTTCTTATTCACACTCGTTGTCGTATTCCTCGTGAAAAAGAAAATAGTGTTTTGAATTGTTAATAAAGGCTACTATGAAATATTTGTATCGAACGTCACCGAGGAGATACGCTGCCCGCGCAAAAAAAAAACTTAAAAACTCAGATTTTGCCCGTTTTCGCGCCGGCTCGCTACAACTCCGCGGTCCACTCTTTAGAAGATCGAAACCTCCTAACTCCTGTGGGGGTGTGTCGGTGTGGGTCGATACGCTTTGATGAAATCAAATCTGGGTTTAAAGCTCCACCGTCTTGGAAAGTTCTGGGGGTTCTCGAGTCGCGGGCGCTTGGGCGCCCGCCTGCTTCGAGTTAGTGTAACACCCCGACGTGCGGGGCGTGAGTCGAGCTACGTTTTCTTTTAGACTCCTATTGGAATAAATAAAATGAATGTGTCAAATGTGTACCTTCGTTCCACAAGCAAGATATCAAGATATAGTACCAGTAGATAGTAGTCTAGTAGCTTTTTATTTGTCGTCCGTGCTTACTTTCTGGAAGTATTTTACTACAATCTACAATCGTAGCGAGCTAGCTAGTTTTGTGCCATGATCTCACTGCTAATGCCACACGGGACTCGGACAGCGCGGAAGAATCAAACATGCCCAGTATGTGTGTTCCCACGGTGAAATAAGTTCTCTCCTCACCCCAAAAGCTTGGCGATGATAATATTTGCAAGCTCATCAACATGAGAAAGCGCAAGGCTGTCATGCCAATCCATCCGAACTTCGCGCATGACATGCGGACTGTGCGCCGCTTCTTTTGCATCTCCGATGCCACGTGTGCGCACTTCAGCACTTGATACAATCAGAGTAGAGCCTGTATATTTCACTTTGTTTACGTGTTCAGCTGCGAGCTTCAAACCACATCGTGTCGTGTGAAGTGCCTTATCCACGCGCCTGTCCCACTCACTCTGAGATGAGCTTCTTCTAAACACCTCGGCATATTCGAGTGCTGCAAGCGGAGATTGATGCCCATGGGCCTTACGTAAGCCCCTTTCAAACTCTTCAAATGATACGGCATCTGCTTGCGCGGACATCTCGGATGTTGCTTCACCTCTGGCAACTGCAAACAGTGCATATGCGTTTTCGGCTAACGATTTTCTCGGGATTTCTCCCTCTGCGTCAAGAAGAAGAAGACCAGCAACAGATGGTTCACCTCTCGATGAATCCCATGATCTTACGTGTCCTGTAGATCGTTGTTGATCGGCAGCGAGCTGTTGCTGAGCTGCCATTTCTTGTGCTATCTTTGAGCCCAGGACCCCAGTTCCAATGTAGAACACCTCATCACCTTCAGCCAAATTTAGATGCTCCTGTGTCATTGCGCGATATCGACTTGCAAGCAATGCCATGGTTTCATCAGGTAAAACGATGCCATGCTCATTGGGGCAATTTCGCTGAAGCCCTGTTTGAGTCGGTACAACACGAACTCCAAAAGCTGCGCATGGTAAGCGCTCGGCAAGAGGCCGTATGGATATTGTTTCACCACTTGCGTCATGGATAAAAATTGCAACGGGTCCACTGACATTCTTATTGAGTCTTTCAATACTTTGGGGGGTGCCACTGCGCAGTACTGCCTCTTTCCACATCGGAAGACGATATCCAAGAAGTCTGGCAACATGTTGAACATATGGTGAAAGTGATGTAGGGGGCTTTGCGTAGCGCCATGCATTTGCTAGAAATGGATCGACATGCCTTCGCTCAAGCAAGTGCGGGTCACCTGCACCAAGACCCCCCTCACACGCTGGGGTAAACGTCGAGATATTCTGCTTATTATATGGGTTTACCATATCTGCATGATACGGAACATCGATGACATCGCACATCGCTCGAGCAGCCGTTTCAGGCTCCGTCACTAGATCTTCATACGATAAACACAGCTTGTGTTCACTCGGTATGCTATCAAGGAAATCAAGCGCGTTAGCATTACCAAGTGCCCAAAGGTGTTCGGCTTGCCGCCATAACGCATTATCTACAGCCGATTTTGATCCAATAGCACTCTTGAGGAGAGTTTGCTGTTCAGTACCTATTGCTCCGTCACCCAGGTCATCAAGAGCAGCATTTAATTTCTCCCATCGAATGATTTCTTTTGCCATCGAGGATATATTTGCAAGTGGATGACGATAGATAAATATGTATCGTGCATCTTCGAACGTGTCCTGCGCGCGTTGCAAAGTACCTTTAGACCACATATAAGGGGGCGTTTTGTCAATAACAATACGCTCACCAGCCCAAGTTTGGAGTAAGTCATATACTTGTCTCGTATCCAATGTGTCAAGCTTCTGTAGAATAATGCTGGCTGCTGAAGCGTCACAATCACGGAGCTCCATTACCGCCTTCCGGAGACCCTCAAGGATCCATCCATCAAGTCCTGCTCCAGTGAGTCTTCGTCGACGCTCGTCCATTGTGAAAAATTGCAACAAATACAACTCCTGGGGTGCAAACAGATTGGGATTCGCATTCAGAACCAATTGAGTCAGTGTGCTGCCCGAACGCGGATTTGCAAGCACAAATACTACACGCCTCGCAATCTTTGGCATAGACGGAAGGACGAAGCTTGAGCGCTGACGCTCAGGCTCCAACTGATGGCGTTGCGTATGCGATGATATCCACGTCGTAACAACTGCATCCATACCAAATCCTTGAGACAACTGATGCATGATCATTGATCGAATTGCCGCTTCGGCAAGGCGCGTTATACTTGGATTTGCAGCTACAATTCCAGCAGGAAGGAAGGGAGCGCCAAGGCGATCTCGAAGACGAAGCTCAAGATCTTCAACTTCTGTAGGGGACAAATTCAAAGACTGCCTACTTGTCTCGTTCGGATTATCGCGAATTTTCATATCGTTTGTTGATGATACGTGATGCTCGTCTTGGATGAAATTTCCGACACGAGGAATATCACGAAGAGGACCTACCGTGTCTTGGATAGCAAGGAATATCGAATTCTCTACCATCGCGAAACCTTCGCATGAAAGAGGCATACGTTGTTGGTTCGATTGTCCTGAACGCTTGATATTGATTGATTGTCGGAAACAGAGTGGCTCAGCCAGCTGGGTGAGTTTTTCTGTTCCTGATGCATCAGAAATAACATGCGCCATGGTCCCCCCAAACCCGAAACTGCTCACTGCTGCACTGCACAACGGTCTCTGACCCGATTCCATTGCAGTGCCGAAGTTTAAGGCGCTAAAAGTGGATGATCTTCCCATTGGGAATGCTGCAGCAAATTGCTGAATATTCACATCAGTCCATGTATGCCCCATTGCTTTTGCACGGGATTCAGCATCACGATCATGTCCACGAATTAGGGAATGAAGCGACTTAAAGTGTACGATAGGGGGTGCAATTCGTTGTTTTGTCACTAAGCACGTTTTTATGAAGCTTGCCATTCCGCTGCAACCGTCAAGATGTCCGATGTTTGTGTGGACAGAGCCAAAGATAAGCTTATCATCAGAGTGACGGCCCTTAAACACAGCCTGGTAAGCACCGACTTCAACTGCATCACCCAAGGGTTCTCCAAGACCAGACGCCTCCATATATTTAACCTCATCAGGACTCATGTCTGCATCTGCCAGCGCCTTGCAGACTTTCTGCTGTATCGCAGGTCCACGAAGTGCCCGAAGAGATGCTCCACCACCTTTGTGAATCGTCGCACTTCCCCGAACAAACACAAATGCTCTCTCGTCATCAGGTAAGTTGCTATCTGCATAGCTATCGTCAGCTTGGACTATGTTGTCTTCTAATGATTTTCTGTGACTTTGTTTCTTAAACATCTCGTTCGAAGTTTCTGAAGCATTTCTGGAAATGATTGCACCTGCTCCTTCGCCCCGCTCAAATCCATCCGCAGAAGCATCAAAAGTCTTACACCGACCATCATGCGGAAACATATTGCGTACAGAGTGTAGGTCATGTAGGTTGCGGTGCAGGATCAAGTTTACAGAGGCGGCCACACATCGGAGTTCCTGTCCTCGACAACGTCGTGCTTCTGTAACCGCAATGTTCACCGCAACAAGAGCAGAGGCAGACGCACAGTCAACAGATATTGATGCACCGACCAGTCCTAGGACATGCGATATGCGATTTGAAGCAAATGCATATGTAGAGAAGGCTACATCGCCAGCGACATCGATGACAGCTTCGCGGCTTTTACCTTCAATTCCTAACTCGATCAACTGCTCTCGAAGCACCATGTCATGATCGTTGTTGCAGATTCCAACATACACTGCCGTGTTACTCCCCTTTGCACCTTTCGTTGTGATGCCACTTGTGTGCATGGCGTCCGCAGTCACCTTGAGAATCATACGTTGTTGAGGATCAACGCGCGCAGCATCACTTTCTTTAATCTCAAAAAATGTGCAGTCGAAGAGATCAATATCGGAAACAAAACTGCCGTGGCGACTATATGTCTCAGATTCGGGGTCGCGTCGACGCAAGATCCCAAAAGGACCTTGTTGAGTGTCAACATCCCATCGATCCTTTGGAACGACACTAATCGCATCGCCGCCTGTTTCGATAAGCTTCCAGTACTTTCGGACTGAATCACAGTCATCCCCGTTAACTCCTGCAAAACGAACACCAACACCTGTAATGGCAGCTAGATCCTCTTGGTTCGACTGAACAGATACAGCCGAATCGATCTTTGCTTTAGGTGCAGAAATTGTGGGTGCAAAGTTGTTGTTACTCTTGTCTACAACAAATCCAGCAATATCGGCGATTGTTGGATAATCAAAGGCAACCGTGGCTGGTAACGACATGCCAACCTCAGTCTCGATAGCACGCCCCAGCTCAGACATAGACAGACTGTCCACGCCCGCATCGATTAACGGTTGATTTGGTTCAATTTGATACCCGAGTACTTTCTCAACAGTCGATGAAACTTTTGCCTGGACATCTATTATGCGTTCAGCTCGAGATGATGCACTTTCCGGCGATGAACGCGTTTGACCTTCAACATAATTGTCGCAAATATAACGAGCATCATGTAGCGTGGTGTCAGCAGCAACTTTTTTGAATAAAGATGGGATAGGCGACGGGACATACTTTAAGAAAGTCCGCCATTCAAAGGGGTTAGCAATGAAGGTTGAAATTCCGACAAGTACCGGTGTGCTTATCGTCTGGATAATGGTTTCCAGCGCTTTCAGTCCAGAATTTGGGGTAACTGTACCCATGCCGAGCTGTTTCGCTGTGGTCAGAGTGCTTGCATCATTTGCTGCCATGCCACCGCCTTCAGCAAGATTCGACCAAGCACCCCATTGTATGGACGCAGCCCCAGCGAATCCACTCCTACGAGCTTTCACCACCCATCCATCCAGCCATGCATTTGCAGCCGCGTAGTTTGCCTGACCAGGGACTCCGAGTTGTGCAGAAATAGAGGAGAAGAGAACACACGTGTCTGTAGCACTGCTGGCGAGTACTGTAGAATACATACGCGCAAGTCCCACTGACTTCGGTGCTGAAACTTGAATAAGTTTCCCAGGAGTTTGATTAGACAGGCCTGCGTCGGCGAGTACACCACTGCTATGCAAAAACATTCCAATACTCCTGCCGCTGACAGCCGGAGTGTAACTAGCTTCCTCGAGGGAGGTTGAATCACATCTTAAAAAGGAGACAACTCCACCATTCACGCATGCTTCACGTGGTGCCGACTTAGAACTACCAGAGCGGCTAAGCAAGGTGAGTTTCGGAACTCCATGGTGGCATTCCCGTGCAATCCAATCAGAGACAAGCCTACCAAGACCTCCAGAACCCCCAAGCACAACAATGGGGCGTGCTAGTGATTGACGCCCGTGGTGCTTGCAGTTTATGTCCCTGTCATCGTGCATATCTTTGCGTGCATGCGTTGGTCTTTGCGTTTGAATATGATCTCTGCGTGTAACACTACTTGATTGAGTTGCATTCATCGAGCTCTCATGATGTACTCCATGTCGCTCTATCAGGATTCCTCGAGCCGTTTGAGATTTTGGCGAAGTTAAACGCTTACAGTTTTGGGTATCAAAATCAGTTCCACTGCACGCCACTCCACGAGCTTCTGACGAAAGGACACGCAACATTCCAAAAAGTGCACTATCATTAGAAACACACGGATCGCATAGATTGGTAGCGCACGAAGCGCATGGAGTCATTGATTGGGCTACTGCCACAGATGTTTGCGTAGAAAACTCAGCGGCTTTAAGTAATGATGTACCATACTTTACAGTCTGTTGTGCTTGTGCAAGCGCTGCAGCAGGATGGCCCGGTGCAGATTTGCAGCGAGACGGTTTACTTACACGAGGACCACACGGATGCATTCGCGTCCTCGATGTTGAGATATGCGATGCTTCCCATGATGTTGTGTATAGCATTTGGTTAATGACCTCAGATTTTGTCGTCATATTTTCTTCCTTGTCCATCTTAGAAACAGCTGTGATGAAGGCTTTTTGCTTTATTCTCACGATGCCTGAGTACGCATGTGTGACAATGCCTGTCCATGCGTCGATCGCAAAGACGTCAGTCGACGACATTGCGAATACTTTCTGATTCGCACACTGTTCAGAGCACGACGCAACGTGGTGAATATCAATGGTAGTGACTTGGGATTGGTCAAGGTCTTTAACGTTAACAAAATCATTCATGTCGAGGAGTGGTGCAGGTTGTCCTGCCGAAGCGTGGCCATGTGCCAACGCTGTTTGTCTCGAAACGTGTTCTGATACGGGTTGAATTAACGCGCCAAATATTGATGTTCCGACGCTTGCTTGCTGTGTTTGACAAGGTATCATCCTCGTGCATCTGGACGTGAACTGGTGCATCTTTGCATGTCTGGACCCGATTTGCACGTTCCCATCGGGCTGACTGATCGCACAGCCAAAGACGGTATACTGGAACGTCGAAGGTATGACGAGTGGTGAAGTGAAAGCCGCCTTATAAAGCACTTCTGCATGTCCATTTGTCAAAATTGTTGCCGAGGTAGCAATTTCCAGGAAGGCTGCTGCTGGAAGGAGACCTCGACCACTCACGCGGTGGTCACAGAGATGCATCTGCGCGGGAGAAGACACGCACACATCGAATCGCGCGATGTCAACTGGAGATTCAATGGAGACCTTCTGCAGTAGAGGATGGCGAAGCGGCACGTGCCACACTCTCTCTCGGCGCCACGCCACTGTTTGACCACGACTCAACACCCCGACGTCTGAACCTGCCACAGATGCTGTGACAACATGAGCGTTAGTGCCTTGGAACGCGAAGGAACTTACACCACGAGTATGCTGCTTTTGCATCGAATGGTTAGCGAATCCGGCGAGTTGTCTGGGAAGCAACAAGGCAGCAGCATCGCTTGATGTAGCATTCCGTGTCAGACTAGCGAGGTGAGGGTTGATTTTTGTCAGGTGGCAAATGCCACCAATGCTGCTCAGGTGTGCTCCTCGCAGGGCGCAAAATAATCCAGCCAGACCTGCGGAGGGCTCAGTATGCCCCATGCATGATTTCATGGCCGAAAGTGCTAGAGGCGCCCTGCGTATCTCCATGCCATGCTCGACAAGCACGGCGTGCGCTGCTCCGACCTCGATTGGGTCTCCAAGTGATGTTCCTGTGCCGTGCATCTCGAGCCCGTCAACCTCGCTGGAGTCTATTCTTGCTGTTTGCAAAGCAGTGCGGATTGTTCGCTGCTGGGAGGGACCATTAGGGGCGGTCAGACTGCTCGACCGTCCGTCTTGGTTGACCGCAGATGCGATGAGCAGCCCTGCCGGCCGTGTACCTTCACACGCCTTGTCTTGAGCGCGAAGCTCAAGCACCACACATGCCTCTCCACGCACGTAGCCGTCGGCGCCTGCATCGAGTGTCTTGCACCTGCCGTCCTTCGAAAGCATGCCTGCCTTGCTGAACATTTCACTCGTTACAGAGCTGAGGGTAACATTCACACCACACGACGTGACATTCTCAGACTCGTTGTTGGCAATGCTATTCATTGCAATGTGTGAACCGACCAGGGAAGATGAACATGCTGTGTCGATTGCGAGGCAGATGCCTTGCAGACTGAACGTATATGATATGCGCCCACATGCCACAGAAAGAGCGCCGCCAGTGGCGGTGTACGCACTGACAACATCAGCCATTCTTGCATACTCATTGCTAGATATGCCGACGGTAACACCAGAGCGCTCGGATCCAACCGAGGCGATGCCAAATTTGACCTCCAGCGCAGCATCTAGAAGCATGCGCTGCTGTGGATCGAGGAGAAGACCTTCTGTTAACGATATATTGAATAAGTCGAGGTCAAAGGCATCAATTCCGACGATAAAGCTTCCAAAGCGTGCTTGAACCTGGGCGCTGTTGTCAGAACTGTCGAGGCTCCAGCGATCGAGCGGGACACGTGTTATCGCATCTACTGGACAATCATTCTGAAGAGCGTCGCGCGAGGTTCGACTGGAGGACCCAACCACCCCTACAAGACCACAACGCTCCACGTCTTGCACTGCATCATGCATACTAACAACGTTTGTGTCAGGACCAGAGCTTTGTGGCTGCATCTGCGACACAACAAAATCTGACATTGCGCCGACAGATGGGTAGTCAAACATGATGGTGCTAGGAAGCTCGATTCCGACGGCGCTGGAGATAGCGTCATTGAGCTCAACCGCGCTGAGGGAGTCAAGTCCAGCATCTATGAGAGGCGCGTCGATTGCCACGTCTGTTCCAAGAATCGAACGCACACAACCTGCAATCTTGGCCTGAATATCCGAAGCTAAAGCTAAAGGCGCCTCAGCGATTGCGGATGGCTGCTGCGTGCGTTTAGCTGCCGGAGATGTCGTTCTAGGCACACGGGTATCCACAAAAGACTCGAAAATGGGTGGCACGGGTGCTACGGTGCGAAGGAACCGATCCCAGATGAACGGATTGACAGTGATGACAGGGTGTCCGGATAGGCAGAATACTGACCTCAGTGCAGTAAGACCCTGATCAGGAGACAAGACGCCAACCCCGAGGCGCTCCATGCGCTCAATCGTGCTGACGTCATTTGCTGCCATCCCGACGCCGCCACTCCATGCACCCCACTGTACGCTCGTGGTGCTTTGACCCTTCGTCACCGCGCATCGTGCAAACGCGTCGAGCCACCCGTTGGCCGCACAATAGTTGGATTGTCCACTGGACCCCAAAAGCGACGCAACCGAGGAGAATAGGACGCTTTCGCGTACGCTGTGGCAGCAGATGATCGCATCTATGTTCGAGATGGCCGCGCTCTTGGGTGCCATGACCATACTAGCGCTTCTTGCTGTCTGGTTAGTGAGCATACCATCTTTGAGTATCCCACCAGCATGGAAGATTTGACTCACATGAACGATCGAGGTTGATACTGAGGCGGAAGCCTCGTCTCTGCTCGAAATATCGCCACGTACCATGATGATGTTTGCTTGTGACGTGATACAAGTTTGTCCCACACTAGTAGCACGTCCAGATCGACCAACTAGAGTAGCATGCGGAGTGCCATTGCGGACATTCCACGCCGTCACCACCTGGCCGAGGCCTCCAAGCCCCCCCGTGACAAATGAAGTACCCCCTGATGCGGACTCGATCAACTTACAAGACTTCAGTGAAATTTGCAAAGACGTTCGAAGGTTAGGAGTTCCTTCAACCGCGGAGTGAAGAGTTGCCATGGACATGTCGATGAACGGTGATGCTCCAGCGTGGTCAACGGGCGTGACAGTCAAGGGGAGTAGCTTGGGAACGCGCATCGACCCACTCCGAAGTGTGACCCCATAAACACCATAACTTTGCACACACTCTGATAGTGGTGCGCGCACGGTCGTAGAGTCACGGTCGCAACCATAGAATGTAGTAATCCCCCGCGTCTCGGGAGCTGCACATCGCATCACACCCCATGTCTCTGCTCCAACAGTTTGTTTTGTCGCGTCACCCTGAGACTCGACCGTCTGAAGTGAAACTGTCTGAATCAGATCAGGCACGATATGCTGACCAAGCTGGATACCTGTTGCTGCATCACGACTTGGGCAATGGTTCACTACTGATGTTGATAGATGATGCTCATAGCTTGCATTGGTGATGAGACAACCGGCTCCTGTCGCCTTCCACACAATCTCGTAATTTGTGTTAGTAGCGAACATTTGGCTGTCGATCTGTCTAGGCACAGGACGCTCCTGATGCGCAACCCAAACATCCTTCACGGCGAGGCCTGTCAGGTGGATAACATTGCTACCTTCGACAAACATGGAGTGATCTGAAACGTTGCGAGATCCTGCGGCGGCACTCGCCCACATGGCGACCTGTCCACTCTGTGCCGCAAGATAGTATGCATCGATGCCAGCCGGAATATGCAGAACAGCAGGAGCAGAAGTATGCTGTAAGCTAGCCGCAAGCTGCAACGTTGCGTCGAGCATGGCTGGTGGCATGCCGACGGCAGAGTTATCTCCCGCACTAACTTCATGGTCATGAGAAATGATGCCAAGCGAAGGAGAAACTTCCGCTTTGGAAAACAAATTGAATATTGATGTTCCGACGCTTGCTTGCTGTGTTTGACAAGGTATCATCCTCGTGCATCTGGACGTGAACTGGTGCATCTTTGCATGTCTGGACCCGATTTGCACGTTCCCATCGGGCTGACTGATCGCACAGCCAAAGACGGTATACTGGAACGTCGAAGGTATGACGAGTGGTGAAGTGAAAGCCGCCTTATAAAGCACTTCTGCATGTCCATTTGTCAAAATTGTTGCCGAGGTAGCAATTTCCAGGAAGGCTGCTGCTGGAAGGAGACCTCGACCACTCACGCGGTGGTCACAGAGATGCATCTGCGCGGGAGAAGACACGCACACATCGAATCGCGCGATGTCAACTGGAGATTCAATGGAGACCTTCTGCAGTAGAGGATGGCGAAGCGGCACGTGCCACACTCTCTCTCGGCGCCACGCCACTGTTTGACCACGACTCAACACCCCGACGTCTGAACCTGCCACAGATGCTGTGACAACATGAGCGTTAGTGCCTTGGAACGCGAAGGAACTTACACCACGAGTATGCTGCTTTTGCATCGAATGGTTAGCGAATCCGGCGAGTTGTCTGGGAAGCAACAAGGCAGCAGCATCGCTTGATGTAGCATTCCGTGTCAGACTAGCGAGGTGAGGGTTGATTTTTGTCAGGTGGCAAATGCCACCAATGCTGCTCAGGTGTGCTCCTCGCAGGGCGCAAAATAATCCAGCCAGACCTGCGGAGGGCTCAGTATGCCCCATGCATGATTTCATGGCCGAAAGTGCTAGAGGCGCCCTGCGTATCTCCATGCCATGCTCGACAAGCACGGCGTGCGCTGCTCCGACCTCGATTGGGTCTCCAAGTGATGTTCCTGTGCCGTGCATCTCGAGCCCGTCAACCTCGCTGGAGTCTATTCTTGCTGTTTGCAAAGCAGTGCGGATTGTTCGCTGCTGGGAGGGACCATTAGGGGCGGTCAGACTGCTCGACCGTCCGTCTTGGTTGACCGCAGATGCGATGAGCAGCCCTGCCGGCCGTGTACCTTCACACGCCTTGTCTTGAGCGCGAAGCTCAAGCACCACACATGCCTCTCCACGCACGTAGCCGTCGGCGCCTGCATCGAGTGTCTTGCACCTGCCGTCCTTCGAAAGCATGCCTGCCTTGCTGAACATTTCACTCGTTACAGAGCTGAGGGTAACATTCACACCACACGACGTGACATTCTCAGACTCGTTGTTGGCAATGCTATTCATTGCAATGTGTGAACCGACCAGGGAAGATGAACATGCTGTGTCGATTGCGAGGCAGATGCCTTGCAGACTGAACGTATATGATATGCGCCCACATGCCACAGAAAGAGCGCCGCCAGTGGCGGTGTACGCACTGACAACATCAGCCATTCTTGCATACTCATTGCTAGATATGCCGACGGTAACACCAGAGCGCTCGGATCCAACCGAGGCGATGCCAAATTTGACCTCCAGCGCAGCATCTAGAAGCATGCGCTGCTGTGGATCGAGGAGAAGACCTTCTGTTAACGATATATTGAATAAGTCGAGGTCAAAGGCATCAATTCCGACGATAAAGCTTCCAAAGCGTGCTTGAACCTGGGCGCTGTTGTCAGAACTGTCGAGGCTCCAGCGATCGAGCGGGACACGTGTTATCGCATCTACTGGACAATCATTCTGAAGAGCGTCGCGCGAGGTTCGACTGGAGGACCCAACCACCCCTACAAGTTCATGTTTGTGCTCATACTCAGTTTGTTCTTCGGATGTATTGCCATCTAACATTGTTTCCGCACATAGCTTTTCTACTGTTGTTACCTTCTCAATTTCCACTTGAAGCAGTGGTGTCAGGTATGAAACTATTGCATTCACGGTGGGGTAGTCGAATACGAGCGTTGATGGCATATCCATACCACACACACTTTCTATCGAGTTTTTAAACTCGACTGCGCCGAGCGAGTCCAATCCAGAGTCTAACAAAGGCGCATCATCAGGAACATCTCTACCAATAATATTCATCACCGTTTCGAGAACAAGTTGTTTAGCAACATCACCACTATTTTGAAATTTGACCGCATTGTGATTCTCGTTCGAGGACATCCCAATTGGGCTCGTTGATGTATTCACTTCATCAAAAATCTCGGGAACAGATGACATTTTGCCGAGGAAAACCGTCCAGTCAAATGCATTTGCAGTTATCAACGAGCTGTGTGCATCCGGCAATGCTGCAGCAGAGAGCCCCTGCAGAATTCCTTCGAGAGCGGCAAGGCCAAACTCAGGATTGACAGACCCAACACCAAGTCTTTCCATTCGTCGAACTGTGTCCTCACTGGCTGCCATGCCATCCACTCCACTCCAAGCACCCCATTGAATGCTGATCGCACGATCCCCCATTGACGATGCCATCTGCGCCCATCCGTCTAAACTTGCATTTGCAGCGACGTAGTTCGCCTGCCCAGCAGAGCCGAGCATCGACGCCAAGGATGAAAATAATATCTTGATGGAGCTCGCTGCTGCACCTGCTGAAGAATAGACATGTGCGAGGCTTGTGACTTTAGGAGCAAAAACTCGGAGACAGGTTCCAGCAGTCTGCCTGGAAAGAACAGCATCAGCTAGAACCCCGCCAGCATGTAGCACGGCGCTTTCTGCAGAGGTATCCGCGTGTCCAATGTAAGCTGCAAACGATGCTTCTTCTACAATAGAAGAGTCTGATCGTAAAACACGCACAACGGACATATCATTCAAGGGAATGCGTGCATTTGAACCAGCACGGCCTGTTCGACCATGTAACGCAACTCTCCGTACGCTTCGAGTTGTTGCCCATTCACTTAATGTCTTACCGAGTGCGCCTAAACCTCCCGTGATAGAGACATTTGTCGCAGAATCTTGAACTAAATATGTCTCGGGTGAACATAAGATGATTTTACCGATATGATTTCCACCAGACATTTCGCGCATGCATTCACGCGCAGCAATCAGTCCAGCTCGTTGTGAAAAAATTGGTTTGACCGTGCCATGGTGTAATAAAAGCGATAGTTGAGAAAGTTTAGAATGCAATACCTCCGGTGATTGAAGATCGAATGCAACGAGTTTGTAGTTTGTCGTTGGGTTTTCAAGAGAAGCTGCTGCAGGAGACCAAATTTCACGCTTTGAGATTTCAGCAAACCCACCCCCTTCACGAAGTGCTGCAAATGAGGCACTCACCATGCCAGTGGAGGTCAGTGAGTTTATTACCATATCAACTGGACTGTTGTTCGTATTTAACAGCACATCAACAAATTCCGTCGATCTGGAACTTGCGACGTGGGAAATGCCCATGTTTCGTAACATCGATCGCTTACGTGCACTTCCTGCGGTTGCAAAAATATTTACTCCTTGCAATCCTAATATTTGACAGGCGGCAAGACCAACACCTCCCGTGGCAGCGTGAACAAGTACCGATTTACATGCACCTGTTGATGGACCTGCCATTTCCAAGGCCAAAAATACAGTGCAGAAAATTGTTGGACATCCTGCTGCGTCAGCAAAGGATATGCTAGGTGGTTTTGGCACTGCTGTTAGTGCACTTGCCGTTACGCGAGTGCCTAGGCACCCTGGGGCGAGACCGAATATTTCTGTTCCAGGAGGAAATGCAGAGGAACCTGCTTTGTTAGCGCCGCCAAGTACAACGCCCGCGTAGTCAGAACCAGGAAGGCCAGGGTCACCAGGGTACATGTCGAGCACATTCAGGACATCTCGAAAATTAAGTCCTACGGCCTCAACGCGCACATTAACCAGTGGCATTTCGTCGATAATTTCCGGACATACTCGCATCTTCACATCTTGCATCGATTTTGTTGCAGTCCAGTGGCTTGGTTTCATATCAGCAAGGGCTCCTCTAGGTCGCGGAATAAGAGAAACTGCGCCAGGGCTAGGAAATTTGATGCAAGGTCGAATCACGGGAAAGAAGAGGACACCTGCGTCTGATGCTTGGCCATATTGTCCGGACGTCGGACGAATACTCGCTTCATTCTTCATTTTTTGTTGACCAAGCGTAGGGACAGCCGAGTGGGCAGACACGCTGAAGTCTACTGTAGGATACTCAGCAGCTATAGTGCGGAATATGCCGAGCACGGGATGCGATGATAACGGTTGTTGTGCGTCTCCAAAGACGCACGGTGTAGATTGCAAAGTCCCACCAATAGTTGATACATCAGCTCTTAAAATTGTTGTTGCAGAAACTTGCATCATTTCAGTTGTTGCTAAAATTGGACGGACAGCAGAGTGTGCACCCTTGCCGAACTTGGTACATGCTTTCGTCGATTTGAACGATCCGTTGACACGCGTATCGTAGGCTCCTGGTTTGGCAGCTGATTCAGCCCGCCAGATAGTTTCATACAAGATGCTCGAGCTTTTATACATTTTGTCATCATCTTTTTCGTCAGACAACGCTGCTGGGAAGTCTCGCAGTCCCAAACTCCTTGAGACAGATGTGTTGGAACGAGATTTGTCGTTTTGCAAACCTACAGCGGGCTTCACATGAAGACGGTGAATAGTCGCGGTGTTTCCTGCAACATTGAGATGATGATCACTAATCATTTCATTACTCCTTTCACGATCCGAATGGCTGACAGCCCCAAAGCCTGGTTTGCAATCGGGGACTGTTGAACGCACAAAAAATACCTGAACAGTTGCAGGAACAAGAGGTTCTTGTTGTGTTGGAAGTGAAACATGATTTGAATGCAAGTCACGTGCAGCCGCCATGTGCATCATGGCGTCGACTCTTGATGGATGCGCGGCGAAAGCCCCATCAAAAGTTTCGGTCAAAGGACTTGAAATCACACCACAACAACTGAATGTGTTAGTACGTGAACATCTCACATCAGAAATAAGTGTCGTGAAGATTGTGGAGCTGTCGGAATTATGTCTTTCCATCCCAATAAATGCATGTCGCCTTGAAGATGCTCGCATGAGGACTGAAGCTCGCTCATCATCCATCCTCATGATGTCAATGAAACCAGCTGCTGATGAAACAACTGAAATGCCAATGCCAGCTTGAAACATAAGTGGCCGGATGAAAGCAACTGCATTTAAAGTGGTGTTCTTTTCATCGGCATCTAGCGGTGTAGAGACTGCATTAGCAGCTTCCATGAAACCTGCTCCTGGGAAGATAGCAGAGCCGTTTACGACGTGGTCTTTGAGGAATGCAAGTGAACTTTCGTCGAACGATGTGTGAAAGTGGCACGTTGATACCTGCATAGTTGCCCTGTCGGGAAAATTTGCAGTAGCACGCAGCATTCTTGGGCTATGCGCACACCAGAACCAACGTGTACTTCCAGTCAAAATTACATTGTCGCGATTACACCCATGACCTTTCCATGGGTTAGTCGCAATAATACAATGCGCGTTGACACCACTCATACCAAAGGAGCTCGTAGATGTGACAATCGATTCCTGACTATCGGTTTCTTTGTCAGTGACACACGTTGTGAGAGCGGACCGAGGCATTGACATTTTTGTTGCCGAACCAGTTTCAGTCAATGAAGAAAGCGTAGTGACCACATATGGATTCATTTCACGGCAGTGCAGTAACGAAATGGAGGCCACCTGCTTGGCAGAGATTATCGAGATCAGCAACCCCGTCAATCCGGCAGTTCCTTCAGTGTGACCAAGATACGTTTTACTCGAAATAAGTGCCACATTTGCATCCACTTCTCCACAAAGAGCGCGACCCGCGGCTCCAATCTCTATGGGATCTCCTAAAGATGTCCCTGTGCCGTGCAGTGAGAGTTGTTTGACATCAACAGGGGTTGTAAATGCCTCCATCAAAGAATCGACGATAAGGCGCTCTTGAGAGGGACCGTACGGGGCAGTGAATGTGGATGAGCGTCCGTCTTGGTTCACCCCTCCACTTAAGATGGTAACAGTTGACTCTTCAGAGTATGCAGCATTTTGTACTGAGTTCTCGCGCTTCTTCTGTATGTAGATGCCAGCAAATCCCTCACCTCGACCATAACCATCTGCACTAGCATCCAAGGTCTTGCATCGTCCATCTGAAGAAAGAGCATTCAGATCACTGAGGATTCTGAAAGTAGCCGCAAGAAGCATACATTGTGTCCCTGCAGCGTGTGCGTCCAGGGCTTCTCCACTTGCAGTTACCTGCGCAGCTAATCTCACAGCAACAAGGCTAGAAGAACATGCTGTGTCAAGCACGGCACTTGGACCAACTAGGCCGAAAACGAATGAGGGTCTACCAACGAGAAAACTTAGACCGTTCCCTGTTCCAATAAACGAATTTCGCGGCGTCTTAAAAGCAACAAGTAAATGTTGATACTCAGTCCACATGACACCCAGATAAACACCAGTGCGTGCACCGACAGCGCGTTTGAGTTGTCCATCGATTGCAACGTAGTTGCGCAAGCACAGTTCAAGGAGTTTTCGTTGCTGAGGGTCCATCGTCGTGACTTCTGCTTTTGATGACTGAAAAAGATCTGAATCAAATGACGCGATGTCAGAAATAAACGTTGCAATGCTTGGACTTTTTCCCAGCTCGTCACAATTGAAACGAAGTGAAGGAATTGTCTGCTGAAACTCACAACCAGACGCGAGAGCGGAAAACAGTTGCTTTGAGCTATAGATATCACGCGGATATTCACAAGCGGAAGACACTATGTGTACCCCACTTGTTTCACCTTGGACGTTTAATGTCGAGGCAGCAATATTCTGCTTTATATTATTGGTATTCCTTCGCTTAAAATGAGACTTTGATCGAGATTGCTGAGAGCGCTGTATGGTGACATAGCGTGCGAGCGCTCCGATACTTGGATAATCAAAAATTATCGTCGGTGGCAGGTTCAATTTGAAAACTGATGACAAAGTTTGACGAAGCTCCACGGCACCGAGTGAGTCTAATCCACTTTCCATGAGAGGGTCATCTTCGGAGATTGTTTTTGATTTGAAATCGAGAAGTGGAAGCACAGCAGAAGTAATCTCATCGATCGCATCCTGAACGTTAGAATTAGCTTCGTCTGATTGAAATGCGTCTTCAGTGTCAATGGCAACGTCAAAGTTGTTACTATTAGTACCCCTCGGTAACGTCTTCATGTCCAAGAAAGCTTCGTATGTCTTTTGCTTTTCTTGGGGCAGCCTTTCCAAAAATGTGCCCCAATCAAACGGACTAATTGTGAAAACGTCTAAATGAATCAGAGGCTGCTTGTGCAAAACTGCGATAATTGCCAAAAGCCCTTGCTCGGGTGTCAATGATCCTATGCCCATACGATCAAGTCTGGCAAGAGTTCCTTTATTTCTTACTGCCATCCCCCCTGTGCCATGCGCCCATGCTCCCCACTGCACGCTTGTAGTCGGAAGGCCCATTCGGCTTTGTACGGCCGCAAGAGCATCCAGTGAAGCATTTGCAGCGGCATAATTTGCTTGCCCCATGGAGCCTAAAAGTACGGCAATCGAGGAAAAGAGGACTGAGCCGAAAATAGGGAGATATGCAAATGCGTCGTCTAAGCGTTGGAATCCAACAGTCTTGGGAGACATGACAGTGCCAAGGGATCCAGCCGTTTGTCGACCAATCGTTTCATCACTGAGAATCCCACCAGCATGGAGCAATTGAATACAAGGTGCTCGCAAGCATGTCGACCTTGATGCCTGAGCGACAACACAAGCAAAGGTCGATTCCTCGCGCGAAGCAACGTCACAACGAACAACTGTAACAGCTGTTTGTTTCCTTTCCTCTGCAATACCGTAAAAGTTTGTATCCTTTGACCGACCAGATCGGCCAGACAGCACAACTTTGCCAACACCCGCGTTAGTACGTTCGACTGCTGCAAGCATCCCAACACCACCTAGTCCTCCGGAGATGAACGCGATCTGCTTGCTACCAGAGGCAGAGCTCTCTGTGTTCTCAAGATTAAATTGACTAACAGTACTGGCAGTGTCCATTTGTAAAATAACTGAATGTCGCGCGTTGCAAAGCAATTGATTTTCATGCATGATAGTGCCCTGCTCTTCTGCTGCCACCTTGATAATGCATGAAGCAACTGCATATGACACTGACGATGGCCACGGTGTAGCCGACGCGCCAAGTGAGACATGGCTACATGCATGGCCCGTAGCAAAGAGTTCGATATTTTTGTTTTGCGCAAGGACACTGCACTGCGCAAGTTCCAGAGCAGCTATTGACAAGTAAGTTGAGCGCATACTCGCACTGAACGTCCGAGGAGATAATGTTGATGTAGGCGCTTCATTTGTAGAGCCGACAGCTACGCGCTTGGCCGCGTAAAATATCTGCCTTGATATGTCACTTGCCATGTTGTCAGCATCACGGGAGCCAGCATTTAGGTTCATGAAACTTTGACCAGCTGGTCGCATTTCCATTCCTGAGAGCATTGCCTCAATCCTATTACCATTCGTGGACCCCAAAATGTGTTCCGTTTTGAATTGATTGGTATCCATTTCACGAGCGGATCCCCACGATTCGTATGTAGCACATTCATGTGAGAAAATTGAAAACATATCAAATCCAGCCGGGACAAGAATCTGAGACGTGTTTTGTCTCGCTCCAGCAAGTTGCATAATTGCATCAAGTAATGCGGGAGGAATAGCAAGTGTAGAATTTACACCGTTAGATTCAGTGACATCTCGCCGTGCAACACCATACGACCTCCTCAGAGCGACTATCGGACCCGTGTAGCATTGTAAATCAGTCAACCTAGAGTTTTTTCGCGAATTTAGACGACCGCTGAATGCCCGTGCATTTCCAACCAAATGCATCCCCAAAGTTGAGGCAATTGTTGTCACTCCAATCATTGGGTCCAGAGCTATGAAGCATGTCTGCGCAACGTTTCCGAGTACAAAGGGGGATGGAATGGAAATAGCACAAAGGTTGAGGTCGTGCTGGAATTCCGAAAGAGACCTTTGCAGAGATTCTACGCTTTCATTGAAGGCAGCGCTGACGAGCTCAAGAAACCCAGCAGCTGGGAAAAGCTGCATTCCGAGCACTTGATGGTCAAGAATGTGCGCAATGCTGGCTGATCCATCAAGTCTCGCTGTGAAGCGAATACGTGACGCTGATTCTGTAAATGCATGTGACAATGCACTTTCTATCATCGGATGATTACGTCGAGCAACCCAGAAAGGAGCACTATTATACAACGAAATACATCTCGTAAAAGTGGATATTGCTGGCTGTGAAGACAAAGTGACATGAACGTTTGTGCCCTGGAAGGCAAAGGCACTCACTCCAGAGCGAATTGTGTTCGATGCCTCCAACGGAATTGATGGAGTCTGTCTTGGAGTTCCAAACAGTCCTCGACGCCGCGAAATGATCTGCTCTATGTGAGGATTAAGTTGGCGGAGGTGCATATTCTGACTTAAACTTGACCGGCTGCCAGTAGATATTGCTGAATACAAGCCGATCATACCGGATGCTGGTTCTGCATGGCCGGTGCGTGATTTTGCTGCTGCTAGACTGAATGAGTTAGTGTGATTAACTGAATCTCCAAACACTTCTGCTGCTGCGTTGACTTCAATTGGATCACCAAGGGATGTACCAGTACCATGCATCTCTAGGAAATCCAGTCGACTCACTTCTTCGTGTGCATGTGAGAGAGCACTTCGAATCACCCGTTGCTGAGCCGGTCCATTTGGCGCTGTGAGGGAACTCGAACGCCCATCCTGATTTGTTGCAGAGCCTGCAAGTATAGCGCAGTAATATTCTTCACGCTCATCAACATTCGATAGATATTGGAGAAATGATGTCACAGCCGCCTCTGAACGCACATAACCTGCAGCAGCAACATCAAAAGTTTTGCATCTACCATCTGATGCAATCATGTGAGACACAACAAACATGTTTGTGGTGCTTGGAAGGAGTGTGACATTTGCTGCTGCGCATAGCATCTGTTTAGTCTTCCCTCCGATGTTTCTTATGTTTTCTGCGGCAAGATGAGTTGCAACAAGCCCCGAAGAACACGCAGTATCCACCGCAAAGCTCATACCACCGAATCCAAAAGTATACGATAGACGACCGCATGAAACACTCATAAATCCACCGAGCGCTGTGTACGGTGAAACCGTTGCAGACGCGTTGCTTAACTGCGCATATTCATTACCGGATATCCCAACAGCCACGCCGGTAGACGTGTTGTCCATATCAAAGGATGCCAGGTGTTGGCTGACTGATTCCAGTGCGAGCTTGAGAAGGCTTCGATGCTGTGGATCGATGTACAAAGCCTCAGCTTGCGTGATGTGAAATATGCTGGCATCAAATTTCTCTATTTCTTCAAGCATGCCCCCAAACCGAGCTGTCGGGGCTGTTTCATCATCAACCTGCCAACGATCACCAGAAATCAACCCTGGTGCATCTAAAGCTGTGTGATTATACTTGGCGATTGCAGGGAGCTCACCTACGATGTTTTCAATGCTCAGTGCAACTTTATCATCGTGTACGTCTTCACTCGCCAGCTCAAAATTGACACCAGTAGTTTTCACCTCTGCTTCACAATACTGTGACAGGTGTGTTGAAAGAACCGAAACATTGGGAAAATCGAAGACAACGGTAGCCGGAACATATTCTTTTAACCTGTCAGCTCCAAAGGCGGCAATAAGAGTAGGCGAGTTAACCAACCCATTCCTGAGCTCGACTGCACTGAGCGAATCTATTCCAGCGTCTATAAACGGTTCTTCTTGGCCAACATCGCGACCGAGAATTACTCTGACAGCTGATATGATGGTGGAATGCAGGTCCACTTCGGCACCTCGAGAAGGTTTCGCAATTTCTTTTGAGGACAACGTAGGAATCTCTTCGATTGCATCTGAAGCGGTTGAATGAGAATCGGCAACGGTTTCTATTTCTTGAAAAAACGTTGTTGGTCGGTGTAAGTTTGCTAAGAAACGCTTCCAGTCAAATGTATTGATGCAAATCACCCGATTCTGTACAGGTTTTAGTGAAAAGATTGCTGCCTGCAGGGCACGGAGTCCAGTGTTTGGGGTGAGCGAACCGAAACCAAGGCGATCCAAACGTGATAAGATGGAAGGATTTCCTGAGGCCATGCCACCAACAGAACTCCATGCACCCCACTGCACACTATTTGCTACTCCACCTGCACCACTGTGCATTGTGCTTAACGCCCAAGTGTCAAGACAACTATTTGCAGCACAGTAATTTGCCTGGCCAGATGATCCTAGCAGTGCCGCAATCGACGAGAAAAGTATTGTTCGAGTCGTTGCTTTGCAAGGGGTGCTACCGGGAACAGTTTTTCGAAGCCCGTGAACCTTGGGTGACATTGAAGTTGCAAATGACCGTGCATTCTGATCATGCAGGGCTAAATCATTGAGAACACCGCTGGTGTGGACGAAGTCTGAGAAGTCGTGGTCGTCACACGACACTGCATCCTCGGTAGTTGCGATGTCATTCCTCGTGAGACATGCAAGGAGGGCTCCATCATGCCATGCTGAGCGTGCTGTATGAGTCCTTCCGGATCTGGCTGTGAGCACTATCGTGTTCAAAGAAGTATGCTTTGAATACCACGAAGCTACTAGCTGACCGAGGGCACCAAGACCTCCGGAAACGTAACACTTCTTGGATATTGATGTTAAATGGTGGCTCTGAAATTTCACAGAATTCTTCTGAAGTGTGTTCACAAATCCAGAGCTGGCATTGGTAGGGCAAAGGTCACAGATTTTATACCTGTGTTCGTTAGCAAGCGAGCATGAGACTAGCCGCCTAATTCGTTTAGTCCCTGCTAGTGTTATTGTACCATCAGTGTCTTGCGAACAGTCAATGCTCCCACAGTTTTGCACGTCGTGAATATCTCTCTCACTTGTGAAAATCTCAACATTCTCCTTAGAAAGCTCGTCAACTGTGCCACGAAAAACCCCAAGGACACCAGCTTGTACGAGATTACCAAATAACAAATCAGCTTTTATGGACAACGATAAAGCAGGCGCGACATTTTGAACTGTCTCTAAACCGGTAATAGAAAGTTTGACGGTTTCCCTTCCCAAGCTTCTCGTGCTGTCACGGAAAAGTGAAAATATCGGATTACGGCTGTTATCAGTGACCACCACATTGGCTCTAAGTGCTGTTGAAAGATGCTCCGTCGCATACAGTGGCATCATCTGGCAGTGAGACCTCGAATCGCAGGAATCTTGATGTGCCGTTAATTTCGGAGATCGGGTCCCCGCAATCTTGCGTAGCTGTAAGCCTAAGAGTGTCAGCACGAGTGTTGCATCACGTTTGTCAGGAATTATGTAGTGGTCACTTCGTGGCAATGACAGCTTTTCGTTACTGATTTCACTCTCGCAATTACTTGAAGACGCAGCAACAGCAAGATCTCCAGCAACCCGTGAATTATGAATAGGAGGGACATATACATTCATGGCAACAGGGACAAATGTGTCTAACTGTAAAGAGTTTGACTTGTTCCTCCGCGCAAAACCAAGCTGAAAAGCAGCGTCAAGGGATGGAGGCGGTGTCCATGGTGCATCGTTTTCACCTCCAAACACTGACTTCCAATTTGCAGCTGATTCCAGTCGACCAATGACAGCCTCACGACTTGAACAACTTGCAAGTGGAAAGCCTAGTAAACGGTCTGGCCAATTTGCTGAGGGTTTTGATAGATGGCATGTTGAGTGCGGGCCGCACGAACCTTTTGCATTGCACCCAGGTCTGCTGTTCGATCCTATTTGAATAGACCCTTGACAAATATCGATATCACAGGTCACAATAGAGCTCATTGCATCATTGTCAAGAATTACAGGAGCAAAAATACCAACGGCGTACAACACAGAAGAGCACGAAGAAGCACCAGATCGAGCAGCGGCAGAACCAAGCTCGAGCATTCCAGCTGCCGGGAATAATGCACGACCGTTTACCTGGTGATCAAAGAGATAGCTTTGGCTCGCTGTTGCACTGATACTGGCTAAGAACCTAAAGTTTACACTGTCTTTTGAAGATACTTGTGAAAGCATCGGGTGTGCAGCAACATGGAAAACTAACTTTTCACTGTTCCATACTTGAAACGAAGATTTCTCGTAATCAAAAGCGTCATCCGTTTTTTCATCTTGCAAGATAGCGTGCGCGTTAGTACCTTGGAATGCAAACGCGCTGATTGATGACAAACGGGAAGTCTCGACAGTTGAAAGTTGCCGTCGTGAAGCAAGCTTTGCCAACTCAACTGGCCGAGCGTTTTGAATGGTAATTATATGATGGTTTAGTTTGCTGAGATGGAGAACCGCAGGTGCAGACTCCCTCCGAAGTGAAACGATCGCTTGAATCAAAGAACTGATGCCCGAAGCAGGCTCGCCATGACCAATGGACGATTTAGGTGCACCGAGTATGACTGCACTGATTCCCGGACCAGGCGTGTCAAATACAGAGCTTAGTGCTCCAATCTCGATCGGGTCGCCCAAAGGTGTTCCTGTGCCATGTAACTGCACATAGCATATATCACGTGCCGATATGCGCCCCTGTGCTAAAGATCTCCGCATAACTACCTGCTGCGCTGGACCATTGGGAGCAGTGAGCGTACTTGACCGCCCGTCTTGATTTACACTTGTTCCTAGAACAATAGAATTTACACTGGTGTTGCGGGCGCTCAAGAGATAATCTGTGTCAAAGAGCACAATTGAGGCACACGCCTCGCCACGAGTATATCCATCAGCTTGACTGTCAAGTGTCTTACACCGTCCATCCAATGCGATCATCCCTGCACGCTGAAACATCATCGTTGTCTCGGCTACCTGAAGGAGATTGACCGAGGCAACACATTCTATGAATTCTGCATTATCAGAAGTTGAGAGGCTGTTGTTGACAGTTGCCGACATTGCGACCTGCAGAGCGACGAGGGACGATGAACAAGCAGTGTCAATAGCAACAGCTGCACCTGAAAGGCCATGCACGAACGAGAGACGGCCAGCAGCAACACTGAGAGCGCCACCTGTAGCTGTGAAAGGGGAAATAGGCACGTTCCGCCGATTGAGCAACGTCTGATGGTCCATACTCGAGATACCAACATACACTCCAGTCGCTTGGCGTTCTTCTGTTGACAGATCACTTTCCCTTAGTGACTCTGATGACAAAACAAGAAGCATGCGCTGCTGCGCGTCTAACAATGCAAGTTCAGACATAGAAATGTCGAAACAAACTGCGTCAAAACTTTCGAGACCCGAGAGAAACGCTCCAAACGCCGGGGCTGCTCTTCCGTCATTGGAATCTCTCGCGTCCCAGTGTTCAATCGGGGTTCGCGAAATCTTGTCGCGTGAATTTGACAAGCCAGGAAAGCTCGATGCAACCGCGACGACGCTGAGTTTAGGGCGAAGGTCGGTGTCATTCTCCAAATGAAGATGCATGTCGCATTCTGTTTTCGATATGTGATGCTCGGCATGTTTCCCTTTTGTTGAGAGGGATACAACTTTTTCAGCAAGATCAGACACGCAAGGGTAGTCGAAGACTACTGTGGCGGGCATCTGTATTCCGAATTCGTTTGATAACATGTCGCGAAGTTCTATCGCAGAGAGAGAGTCGAGACCAGCGTCAATCAAAGGTTGCTTATCATCAGGTCTAAAACCAAGATTTGACTCGATCAGGCTCATAATTTGTTGCTTTGCAAGTACCACGTTATCGAGTGTTTGCGCTCTAGGATGATGATCCGACAGCTGTGGATGAAGGTCTGATCGGCGTTGTTTTCTTCCTCGATTATGTTTATCAGAGTCCAGGTGACGTTTGCTTTCAACACGCTCAACAATCATCGAAGATACATAAGACGTGATTGCATCAATGGTTGGATGATCGAAGATGAGTGTTCCAGGTAACGAGATCCCAAGTGATGAAGAGAGGCTGTCTCGAAATTCGATAGCACTAAGAGAATCGAGCCCCGCATGAACAAGAGACTCATCGGATTGTGGCCGCTTCATGAGAATTTCTGAAGCCGCTTTCAAAGCAATCTCCCTTACCTCAGGAGCTTTAGACTGTATGCGCCCGACGCAGGAAAGGTCAGGTTGTTCTATTTGTATATCTTCTCTGCTGTTTGTGATGCTAACAATACTTTTAAGGATTGGTGATATTGCCGAGTCAAGCGACGAAGATTTCAGTAAACGTGCAGGGTCGAACGGGGATACCATAACGACGGGACCGCACATTTCAATTTCGTCCATGATATCCCGGAGTGCACGGATACCAACTTCCGGCGTAAGTAAACCAAAGCCTAGCTGTGTCAATTTCGATAACACTCTTCCAGGATTTGATGCTGCCATACCACCCATACCAGCCCCGTGCCAAGCACCCCACTGTATACTCACTACTGGTGATCCCTCGTCTCGCAACGCGGTTGACCAAGCATCAAGAGCTCCATTAGCAGCGGCATAGTTGCTTTGTCCAGGGGAGCCCAATAATGTTGCAATGGAAGAAAAGGTTAGACAGTGCGAAATAGCATCGACACAAGCAGGGCTAGAGTGTAGAATGCTTGAAATCTTTGGAGCGGTTGTCTTGCGTAAGGTGCCAACAGTTTGATTTCTTATGATCGCATCAGACAGGACACCACAAGCATGAACTGATGTGACTAACTGGGGATTCTCTCGATCTTGAGCGACTTTGCAACCCCCGTACAGTGCTTCTTCAGAAACACTGATATCCGATCTCGCGACATTTACTACGGAAGCAATGTCAACAGCAGAGCAAGAATGTAAGTAGGAAGAACGTCCAGAACGACAAAACACCGTCGATGACGTGTGTTTCTTTTCTTGCATCAGCCATGGCACAATTACTGATCCTATTCCCCCACTGCCGCCAGCAATTGCAGCACTATTGCCATCAAAGTTCTTGCGATGGTTATGGGAAAACATGGCAGACCTTGCAAGTTGTGACACATCCAGGTTCGCTGTTCCAAATTCGGGTGTCCTCCTCTTAACTTGACACGATGTCAAAGATGCTGTGAATGCTGTACAAGAATAAATTGATACGCCGTGACCTGCTGCGCGATTATTTTTCTCAAAGTTAACACTACGCACCGATTTTTCAGTTGTTGGTTCCCGTGCCAACAAAGGTGAATGGTCGTAAGCAGAGACAACTGTGGAGTGTCGCGATTCTGATGCGTAAACGCGAAAGGCGGCACGGATCGATTCATTATTCACCCTTACCATCCGATCCAAAAGACTAAAGCTGGAACATTCCTTCACAGTGTTGTTCGATCCAACTGTGTCTATACGGGATTCACTTGTAGATTTGATGTTTGCGGTCATTTGACAAGCAGACATGGTCGTGGCGAGATAGTCGCTGATTGTTGAGGACATTTTCGAATGCCACATTCGTCGAAGTTTAGCGTGCCTTGAAAGATCCTGAGCATGTATAGTCTTCTTGTGGCTGTTATCCTTAATGACTTCTGGGCGGGACAGCCAGGAGAGTATAAAGTTGACATTAGAAGAGTCCACAACATGATTTTGAGACATCCCAACAGTTGTGGATTGAGATGCCAAAGAGCGAGACGAAAGTTCTTTGGAAACCAGGCCGAAAACGCAAGCATGTCGTGGATATTGTTGTCTTGCAGTGCCGATGACATGTGAGGACTCGGGTTTTGATTCAAGACACATTATATTCGTCGTAAGATCTATCGAAGGAGATAGTGAGCACACGGGCCCGTCATATGCGTGAGCACCAATTGGCAATCGCATGGTGTTGTCATCTTTTGACGTTGCGCAGAATCCAAGTTGAAGAGACGCGTCAAGTGCGGCTGGATGCATCCACATGCTGTTCGCTTCATCCATTATACCGTTTGTCACTTTAGCTGTTGCATGGTGAATCTTCGCATTTGCTTGTTGGAATAATGAGAAACTCTTCAGCGTTGGAGCATCGGCTGAGTTATTCGTGACATCATAGGATGAAAACGCTTTCGTTGTCTTTGCGCGGAGATGCACAAGCTCGAAAGATGAAGCAATTTCTACGACCCCTGTTACTTCGTTGACCATAATTGATGCTTCTGTTGAGGAACTTGATCCGATGATTAATGGTGACTGAATTACGAGTTGAGAAAGACGTGCAAGTTGACACTTACTTTCTGTCGAAGGAACTGACAATCCTTGTCTACCCAAGTTAGACACCGTGTCCGCAAGCTCAAAGAAACCAGTGCCAGGAAAAAGTGTACGCCCGCGGATGTAATGGTCCATAATGACTGATACGCAAGAATCGGTGGATGAAACTGGCATCTTGAATGTTGCCGTCCGCATAACCATGTCAACCGAGATGGATAGATCTGGGAGAAAAGGATGGGCGATGGGATATGCCAAGTACCTGTCGTGATCCCAGTGTTTACGAGAAAGACATAGAGGAACAAAGTCGGCGGGAGACATTCCGGTAGATATAAGGACGTGCGCGTTGGTACCTTGAAATGCAAACCCAGAAACTCCGCTCGTTGACAGCATTGCGTCATATCCACAGTGTCGACCATTAGCATTGGTCAACATAGAAACTTGTTTTAGACTCTGCGTTGCGGTATTTCTTTGGTTGCCAGGTAGGCTTGTTGCGATGCGGCCGAGTGTAGATGTTACATGAGGATTCAACAGGCGCAGGTGTAGCAGAGAATCTGATTTGAGCGATAAAAGACTTTTTGCCGCATGCCATATACCCATAAGTCCAGCGGAGGTTTCACCGTGACCAACGTGCGACTTGACCGCATGAAATACAAGTGGATAATCACGCGCAGCACGACTAACCAGCCCGTCACATGCAGCGCCAACCTCGATCGGATCTCCAAGAGAAGTACCGGTACCGTGCATCTGTAACGAGGAGACGTTTTTAGGGTAATATTTACCACGTTCAAGCGCGAGCTCGATCAGATTTTTCTGTGAGGGACCATTCGGTGCAGTTAACGAGCTGGACCGCCCATCCTGGTTGACTGCAGTTGACGCGAGTATCACACGAGAAAATATGTCATTTGATGCTACACGATTGCTCATGATTGACTTCACGTCTTCAGTGAGTGGTTGCGTATCGGCAACAAGAACGCAACATGCCTCTTGACGAACGTAGCCATCAGCAGTTATGTCCATCGTTTTACAGCGACCATCTTGAGCAAGCATCCCTGCCCTACTAAACATGAGGCTTGTGTTACGTGAGAGACACATATTTATAGAAGAAGCCAGACCACGACTGCTCTCCATAGTAATGATCGAATTGTTGAGGAAGTGGGACGCAACGAGCGCTGAGGAGCATGCCGTGTCAATACTTGCGCAAGGGCCATTAAACCCATAGATAAAGCTTAACCGACCGCACGCAACACTGTGTGCACTCCCCGTCGCAGCGTGCGGCACAAAGTGCCCAAGGCGTTGTAAATCAAATGCATATTCCACGTGGGAAATCGCAACATACACGGATACATTCGGGTCATCTTTCATCCGTTTTTGTTTTGCTGGTATATCGCACGCGCCAATAAGCATGCGTTGTTGAGGGTCCATCAACAAAGCTTCATTTGGTGTCATGCCAAAATATTCTACGTCGACGTTACCTACGTCGCGCAGAAAGTTTCCAAACCGACTTTCAAGGACGTTGACGTCAGATACGTCAGGATCCCATCTTGTTCGAGGTGTGTTTTCAATGGAGTCCCCAGGAGACGTTAGAGAGGTTGTGGCCGTGGAAGATAGTGACGTGCTTAGATATGTCACCGAGACGACTTTTTTACCAGTCTCGACATCTACAGACAATGATCTTGACCGCTCAATCTTATCTGTAAATGCGTCACTTGCCGTCGCAAAATGTTTTGATGAGGAGTTTTGCACCTCTTGAGCCTCAATTGTCTGAACTACAGCAGCAATGGTCGGATGATCGAAAAGTAAAGTCGAAGGTAGTTGAAGGTGTACCGCTTCTGACAGCTCTGTTACCAGCTGCACTGCTGTGACTGAAGATAGCCCGATTGACCACAACGATAGTGACTCAAGGCTCTCAGGGTCGTGAAGCAGCTCCTGCAGATCCGGAAGAAATTCAGAGAATATCTCGAAGACGATGCGGCGGATGGGTTCAGGCTTTCGCAAATGCCGAAGGGCACTCATTCGTGTTTCTTGATTCGAATCATGTTCATCGTGGCGAAAATATTCAAGCAAGTTTGACATTTTGTCTGCTGGCGTGGTTACACGAGCACTCAAGTTTGGTGTCTTTTCGTGCTTTTCTCCAGAGAGATCGAAAAGTTCATCAGATTTGTGCGTCTGACCTGTTCCACTTGCTTCGTCTCTGGAAGCGAAATACTCGCGATGAATAAATCCTGCTAGATCTGAAAGAGTTCCATAGTCGAAAGCAATACTCGCAGGAAGCTTGACGCTAAACTCGTCCTCGAGAACAGACGAAAGGGAGATTGCTCGTATGCTCGTCATGCCGATATCCCATAGCGACGTCAATGGTTCGATGGATGTAACATCATTGTCACAAAGCACAGAAGCTGCGGCCTTGATTGACCGATGAAGCGTATCTTCTAGCGTCAGCTCCTTCGGGCCACTTTTTCCCTTTTGAGGGGTTTCTTGAGTCACAGGCTCGGAAAACGACACAAGTCGTGAGTCGAGAGCATTTACCGCAAGCGAAATGCCTGCAGTCTGTGCCGTGTTTGTAGCCCTGGCAGTCACTGAAACACCTGCATCGCAATTATTGACACCCTCGACATGAAAAAGTAAAACGCGAGGACTTCTCGTGTCAAAATTCAAGCGCTTAGTGCTCGAAATTAGCATGCAAGCACGTGATATTTGCGCTTCGTCACATTCATCTAAGAGAATGGCAACAACAGTGTCGTTCGACGCGCTCTGGGGTGTGAAGTCAACAAATGAGGTATGTAAGTGTTCTGTTGCGTTTGATGGTAACTTACACCATGTTGATTTCAGTCCTTGACGTTGCTGCAATGTAACAAGGTTGTCGACGAGGTCTGCAAATCCATGTTCACCACGCATCGGCTCCACTAACAGAAGGTCACCGGCGGCTCCAGAAATGTTGCCATTATTCTTGTCTGCTTGATGGTCAATTGAAAAGGTTGCATCAGACGTGATCTGGCTATCAGGCAAATCGACACCACATTGCGGCCCTACAGACACGTGGACTTTCTTTGCTGCACGAAGCTCACGAAGCTTTGATTTAATCACCTTCCCAGATCCGTTTGTTGGCAGCTCAAGAGCTATTTCCAGAGTACTCGGCACCTTGTAGGCTGAAAGCAGTTTGCGTGCGTGTTCGATTAGGTCTCGTGGTGTCGGGTTTCCAGTGGTTCGATTACATGTCCGTTCCTTGGTATCAGCATCTGTCGTTATAAGCGTAACAACAGCGTGCACAGTCTGCCCAAGTACTGAATTGTCGACCCCGAAAGCAGCTGCTTGCTTCACCGCAGGATGTGAACAAAGCGCTGCTTCAACCTCAGCAGTATACACGTTTTCGCCACCGACTAAAATCATGTCAGTCTTACGATCCACGACTGTAATGTATGCATTTGCATCGATGGTCGCTAAGTCACCAGTTGCAAACCAGCCGTCACTGCTAAAGCAATCAGTCTGCATCTCATTGTTATCCGTGTACGAGTAGCCCTGAAATACTGTTGGTCCTCTGCACTGCACTTCACCAATCAATCCGCTTCCTGGCTTGATGATGATGCCATCGTGTCCAACAATTCGAATCTCTTGCAACCGAAATGATCTGCCAGATGTGCTCACTAATGCTAGCTGGTCTGCGAGCTCGTGAGAAGCACGCAACGCAGGCTCGAGTATACTCATCGAAATTTTCCCACAGCACTCTGTCATTCCGTACGAGACAAAGAACTCACACCCAAACGAAGCGATTACACGCTTCACCGTTGCCGGAGGCAAGGAACTTCCCCCGCAGCTAAGCAAACGAAGTGACGTTAGATCAAACGTCCTCAGTGCATTATTTGTGCAAAGCAGCAAAATCATAGTCGAAGCCATGTTTGTGACAGTTATACCCTCGCGTTCTATGATGCCTAGCGTGGCGTTCGCTTCAAATATTTGCTGTGTCGTGTGCGTGCCACTTGTCGCCGTGACAGCATAGATAGAGAAGGCATCGACAAGATGGAACATGGGGGCTACATGCAACCAGTTATCCTCTTGGCTCAGGCGCATTTCGGTGATGGTGCAGACTGCATGCTTGCACACAATGTCATTTGACAAAGTAACGCCTTTTGGTTTTCCCGAAGTCCCACTAGTAAAATAGACCTGGTACGTGTCTTTCACACAAAGCGGCGTTTTACTATCAAAATCTGCAGTGTCGGAGAAGTCGACGTGCCATGGAAGGTGAACTCGTTCTGGAATCAACATATTACCATCAATCAAGGTTAGGGCGGCGTCGAGTGTATCATTTAACGCCTTACTTCCAATCACGATCACGTGTGGTTGAAACTTGTTTAGCTGGAAGGCAAGCTCAGAAGCTGTGAGATGAGTGTTGTGGTTGCCGACGACACCACCGCAGTGTGCGGCAGAAAAATGGGCGGCCAAGACAAACCATCCGTTAGGGGCAAGAACAGAAAGCCTTGGTCGGGGTCGAATATCTGTTTCACATTTGTCAGTAACTGAGCGGTTTAGAATGTGCGCAAGCCTCAGCGAGTGAGAATGAAGATCGATGTAAGAGAGTTGGCAGTTCTCGTGAAGGTCAAAAATGCTTGCCTTGGATGGTTTTCCTGCGTTGCTCAGATCTGAAGCAATCCCTGCTTCTAAACAGTGCAACGGAAGTCCAAAAGGTGCCCTTTGGTAATCACACACCGTTGATATCATATCCAATGTTAGGTCAGACAAAGGTGCTGAAGATGCAGGAGTGAATGCTTCGGTTCTCGCATTCTTGATGCAGTGATCGAGTGTCTCGATAGTGACCTCCTCAGATCCTGCGGCAGAGATGGCATGAATACACTCATGAAACGACGCCGAAATAGCTTCAGCGGAGCGTCGACTCAAAACTGCAGAGTCGTACATCAGATGGCCTTTCATCTTTCCATGAGCATCTTCACTAATACCGAGCCAAAGTTCAAAGGCAGCCTCGTGAAAACGGAACGCATCAACATTTTGCATGGTGTCCTCGTCATTTAGGCCAGATGAGAGGGACACAAAGCTGAAACAGGTACTGAATAGCGGGTTACCACCACCGACACGCCTTGGTGGCTTCAGTCGCTCAATGATTCCAAGCAGAGGTACCTCAGGGAATCTAAAAGCTGATTGGCATGCACTCTTAACGCGGCTCGCAAACACGTCAAACGTTGGTGACCTCCCGGAATCATCAGGACTCGTGTTACATCGTATAGGAAGGAGCGTCGAGAAGCAACCAACAGCTTCTTTCGTACTTAGCCCAGACATCCCGCGAAGATCATACGCCGTGCCAAACACAAGATCGTCTACTAGCGCATCACTCCCAAAATACGGTTTTGCTTGCCGTCGCAGTGTTAGTGCCCACGCGGCGATAAGGGTGGAAAAAGTGGTCCTTCCATGGCAGCGTGCATCGGCTCTTATCTTTGCAGAAACTGCTAGTGGGATGTCAATCTCAACACTTGCACAAGATCGTTTAGCAGAAGGTGACTTGTTTGGCTCATAATCCAGCTTTAGATCCAACGGTACAAAGGCACAATCAGGAGTATTTTTCACGTGATGCCGCGTCAGATATTTCTCCCAGTGGTCGAGTTTTTCAGCTAGATCAGCTGAGGTTTGTCTAGCTTGTCTTGCAGCATGAATGAAGAAGCCGTATTCGGGCTTCAAAGTTGTGCAGTGATCATCGAGGTGTGCATTTGCTTTAATTGCATTATATTCTGCGCGGATTTGGTGGGCAAGTATTGTAAGGGATGATGCGTCACACAGAACGTGATGCGCAACTAATACCAATGAGTAGTTCCCTGTGCGATAGAATCGAAGAGGTGGGGCCGCGACGATATCGAACGGACGGGCACACGCATCTGCCAGTGCAGGATTATTTAACGTTACATTTCCGTCGTGACCACAGCTTTCAAGCTCGTGTATCCGTGTTGCACGCCCAAGAATGTTCTTCCAATTCACAGCTGTAGGCTGTATCTGCGTTGTTCCATCAGAAGATACGCGCACAAGTAGAGATGGGTGAGCAGATATAACATTCCTCGCTGCCTCCAGTACAACACAGTTGTGTGTATCCATGCTGAGCTCGTTGCCGAAGTGGAGTACAAACCCCATGTTATAGGCACACGACATTGGAAACATCAGGCTGTGTGACCAAAAGAGATATTGTTCACGGGTGAGGCAAGATGAGGCAGGCTTCTCGGTCACGTATTCGGTGATTTTTTGAGTTTTGACCTCAGTTTCCGTACACCGCGTAACCAGTTCAATGATGTCGTCGACTGTTGCACAATCGTACAACGCAGTTGATGGCAAATCGAAGCTCGGGAAAATTCGGCGTATTGCTGAACACAATTCGGTCACCCCGATTGAGTCGAGCCCGGTTTCGATCAGAGTCAAGGGAGCTCCTCCAAACTCTGTGTTTAAGTCGTCATCGCTGATGGCCCCGTTGACATTGCCAATTATTTCACTCAAGATGGAAAGCATCCTCGAGCGGATGGTTTCATTACCCACGACAAGCAGGTTTTCATCAGTTTTGCGACGAGAGTAATCATTGCATTTCCGGCTTGACTCGGCCTTTATATGCCCGGAGCTTTGGATCTCAGCATGCTGGTTCTGTTTGTTGTGCGCTGATGATGACACACTACTAATTACATGCAGATATGCTCCCCCCTCTGCGCGTTTCAACGTCAACGAAGGTCCTTTAAGATATCCAATAGACTTACTTCTGTATTGTGTAGCACCTTCAGGATTGCAAACAAGAGCGTCAATCAGACCTGGGGATGTAGGCACTCCGTGTATGAGCGTCGGAGCCTCTAATGCGAGCGTAATTAGCTCGAGAGAATCACGAGGAGCATTGACATCGAAATGTGATACAAAATATCCACGCTGACGCTGTGCAGACGTGACGCCGTGCTCAAAGATCACTGGAAACAATGACGATGCGCGTTTTGCACACAGAGTGGTTTTTGTCTCGTCAATAGGCTCGTTGCAGGAGTGCAAATCAAGGGCTCTGATCGATGCCGTCGATAAAACTTTTCTCAGACGAAGATCGCTTGTACGCGTGCCTTGAAGCTCCACAGAGCCATGTAGATCTACCAAACATCTTGCTGATACAACGTCACTTTGTTCATGTGTAACAAGGGTGACCTTTTGAAGAGTATGTAAATCGTTTACAGGTGCTCCAAAACCAACCTTCCACCCTATCATCCTTGCTGAAATCGAGCAGATAGAAGCAATTGAGGCCGACGGCAGATCAGTCCTTGAGACGTGTGACGCGTCCAAATTTACCAAAATTGTGCATTGTTCTTCGCCGCGCGTATTTATTAAAGAGCCAAGCATTGTTGACGCTAGTGGGAGCACCCAGAAACGATACATATCTGCAAGAGCATACGCACCAGCACAGCGCTTGGTCATGACACTGAGCAATGGATCACCCGATACGATGACGTGTGCATTTGTTCCTGTGAAGCCAAACGCGCTGATGCTGGTGAATTTCTCATGCTTTGTACCTGAGTTTGGGGCCAAATCTTGACGAGAGGTCAAGAACGGTACGGAGTTTCCAGTACCTGTTTGGGTGGAGAGGGCTGCACCCGCGACCAACTTATTTATTGCGCGAAGATGCAGAACTATCCCATGGCTGAGTGTGTTACTCGTTGATAACGCTCTGACGATTGAAGTTATTGCGAGCACTCCCGATGCGCACTCGCTATGGCCTTTACTGGTTTTGAGCGCACCTAAGACGAGTGCATCACTTCTTTTCAGCTCTTTGCTTTCAGTGTTATGCATTGTGTAGCCCCCACGAAGAATACCAACAGCAGCGCCTACTTCAATAGGATCACCAAGTGCGGTTCCGGTACCATGACTCGATAGACTTGTAACCCGTGAAGGCTCGTCAATACTCGCAATTTCGAGAGCGTCTCTGATAACTCTTGCTTGTGCAGGGCCGTTAGGAGCAGTCAACGAGCTACTCTTTCCATCCTGGTTTACAGCTGCAGCACATATCGTGACATAGTTGTCATCCGCTACTTTTGTACGTATTTTAATACCAGCACATGCCTCGGCTCGAACGTAACCATCCGCGTTCGCATCGAATGTTTTACACCTACCTGACGATGAAAGCATTCCTGCAGATGCGCATGCCATGGTTGTTGAAGGGGATAATGTAAGATTTGCACCAAAGCAAGCTGACTTGCGGCTCGTGTCCCTGCTTCCCTGAACAACATAATCGAGACCTGCACTCACACAGACGAGAGAGGATGAGCACGCTGTATCTAGGGTAAACGCAGGGCCGCGTAAATCAAACGCGTAAGATACACGTCCTGCAGCAATATTCAGGCAACCGGTAGCTGCAAGGACGATCCCAAGAGGTGCGACTGCTTGAGCAGCCAACACATTGTACTCTGATGCAGTCAATCCCACCATGACGGAAACGTTGCCCCTGGAATTTGCAGGGTCGTTTAAAAGCATCGTTGAAACATGCAGTATCATTCTGTGTTGTGGATCGGCATAAATTGCATCAGCCTCGCGAATGCCAAGGTGCGATGCGTCAAAGCTCTCTGCACACGGAAGGAAAGCTCCGAAGAAAACAGGGATATGGTCGGATAGTGGAGCTGATACGCTTTGCGATAGATCCCAGCGCTCGAGTGGTACACATTGTACTGTGTCACAAGACGTCGTAGTGTTAAATGACGAGATAGAATCAATGACAGCACTCGCTTCGTCTGGCGGCTTCGTGTGGAGCGAAATAGAGTTCGCTACCTGGCTGATGCGTTCGACACTGACGGTAGTAGATTTCACTTTAACAGGACGCTCACTGAGTTTGGTCTTGACAAGATCTGTAACGTAAGATGTGAGCTCGTCTACGGTGGGGTGATCAAATATTGTTGTCTGCGGCAGACGGAGACCGATCTGCTCAGATATCCAGTCTACTATCTCAATCGCGGTGATAGAATCCACACCAGCATCCATGAGTGGCATATCGTGTGAAGGAGTGGATCCAATGAAGCGTTGAATGCCATTCAGTAATATTGAAGGCACGTCACGTATATCCACGTTCATCGCGTTAGTGTCAGCTGTGCCAACTTCCACCAGCTCTGAATTGATCTGTTCCTCTCTAAGATTAGCAAGTAAATCCCAATCTTTGCCAAAGGATGCCGCATGGACGCTAGCGAAAGCACCTTGATGAAGATCCGCAACAACAACTTCCGTTCGAGACATAGCCAGAAGACGTGCAATCACCGGAAACACACATTCCGGTTTAATGCACCCCAATCCGAGACGTTTCAGCCGTAGCTCGTCTTTGGTTGATATCATACGCGTGCCTGATATGGGCCCAAATCTCACAGATATGATGATACGCGAAGGTGACGACAATTGGTCGTGAGATCTTTCTCTCTCGGCAAGCGCGTCTAAAAAGGCATTCCCTGCTGCATAGTGTGCGGCACCCTTGTGCCCCCATACAGAGGATACCGACGAAATAAGGACAATATTAACATTCTTACTTGCTGATTGGATAGCATTTGCCGCTGCGACTTTTGGGGCCATCACTTTCCAGCAATCAGCAGAGTTCACAGTTGCGAGTGGTGCATTACCCGTCGTTCCTGCACACCATATTATTGAGCCTGCGGTGCTGTCCGTCAAGGTTGTCGAAGTTGTTGCAGCGTCATTCACGTCAGCAGCTATAACATCTACGGAGACGCCGCTGGATTCAATTTCACGCCGAGTGTCAACATCAACGTGTCCGGACCGACCGATGAGAACGAGTGATGTGACTTGTTTGGAGGCAGCTACGGCGCGAGCAAGTCCTAGGCCGACACCGTTTGTACCTCCAATCACACGGCATCTAGGACCAAGCAAAATTGATGACTTATGCAAGTCAGCATGGCTGCAATCTAATAGTCTTGGGGCGCGTGTAAGACGCGCGGCTCGAGCAACGCCTTTGACATCAACAGAGACACAATACTGCCTTTCTCCTAGGGTCTTCGGCCTCCATGATGCCATATTTTGTGTTTCCTTCTGGTCTCTTGACTCGTCATCGTAGTCAATGACACCTCCGTATGAATTAGGATGCTCAAGCTGTAAACCCCTTGCCAGAGCTGCCAATGCTGCTACTGTTGGTCTTCGTCGTGCACCCCGAGTGATGAATGCATAAACGCTTCCCGCAGGATCATCAATGGCAGCCTCGCGGAGAATCGCAAGCAACAATTCGATAGCTGCGGCTACAACCATTGACGAGCATTCATCCGTAGATGAGTCGGGAGATGCCTTGACGACTGACTGTTGAGCTTCACAAATGATTCCATCAATGTAAATCTCAAAACCTGGAACTGCGTCAAATCCCGCCTGGGAGTAGACATCTCGAAGAACTTCGCGCCCATTGGCGTTCAACTCACTCCACGATTTCCAAATTATTGTTTTACTCTTCTCGTCATTGGATTGCGGCTTGGAGTTGCTGCTACCCTCAATTATGCACCAATCAATCAGATATGTGTCTGGAAGTTGTTCAAAATCCAAGCGTCTGCTTCCTTCGTTTAATGTTCTAGGTTGTTCCTGAGCATGCGCGGGATTTTTGAATGCACTTGCTGGTGCTCGCACTGCCCCGTGGAGCGCTGCCGATATAGATCCATGAGACGTTGTCCATTGGCAACTCGCCTCAGTGCAGCCAGTTTCCACATAAGTCACACTTTTACCAATATTCATGGGGGACGTATAGAAAATACGTGCCGAAGAAAACAAGACATTTGACGAGAACGACAACAAAGACACAGAAGTGATGTTTGTGCTTTCCGTGGGCACTTGAACTTTCGCTATTGATGATGAATGCAGCTCTGGCCATTTTGTCCCAAATACACCTGAAGCATAGGAGTATCTATGTGCAGCACGCGTAAGTGATTGATGCAAGCGCTGTTTCGAAATGATAGCTGTGAGGCACGGATGTTTTTGTTTCCTCGCCTGTCCCATACATCGAATTTGAATAGTTCCCAAACATTGACCGCTTAGGTCGACCTCTGCTCGAATTGTCATGCCCAACATAGTAGCATCAACTATGTGAGATCGCGCAATGTTTGCAAGGCATGCAGGTGGCTCACTCCCAGTTTCTATTATGCATTGAAGTGATGAGTGTGCCACATCTGTTAACATGACAAAAGGCACGAGCGGCTTTCCACGATTTTGAACGTCTTGCATGGTGTGCCCATCAAATTTGAGGTCGACTGTCGCTAAATCTGACGATGTGACCTGGAATGCAGGGTTGTGGCACATAACGTGTGTTGGAATTGACCAAACCCACCGACGTTGAAGATCAAGGTGTGAAGTGCCTTGAACAGATTTTTCAAGTACGATGCATCTAGTTAAAGAAGGCGAAACAACTGCGTGAGCGTTTGTTCCTTGAAATGCAAAGGCACTTGTTCCGCATAAGCCAATAAATGCACCAGGGTTAGAACGACAGCTTCGCGGGATGCATGCTTTTGGATCACACGCACTCCTGTTCGTCAATGAATATGATACATGCGGATTAATACTTCGAAGATGTGCGACGTGCGTTACGAGAGCATCAGAAGTGTATCTAACGGCGCTGCTTAAACCTGATATGCCGGCAGCACACTCAGCGTGACCGTTAAGTGACTTGATTGAGTGTAGCTCCAACGGAGGCGAGTGATCATCGCCCCGTGCGGCAAGAGCTCCACCGATTTCAATTGGGTCGCCAAGCGAAGTCCCAGTTCCGTGAGTTTTGATTGTAACTAGATCCCGTCCAACAGCATTCCCACGCTTCAACGCCGCTGTTATGACTACTGTTTGGGAGGGGCCACTTGGGGCTGTCAGCGATCCTGACCGCCCATCCTGATTTACTGCAGTTCCAAGAATGATCACCACATTAGCACAATATTCATTTTGAAGAACCATGATATCACAGCCCTCTGCACGAACGTATCCATCAGCGGCTGCATCGAAGGTCTTGCACCTTCCATCTGGTGCAAGCATACCTGCTTGAAGAAAGGATGCGGTATTCTTTCCGTGGAATAACAGATTAACGCCACAAATAGCGGCTGCACCACATTCGTCCTCCCGAACAGCAATCGTTCCAAAGTGTCCGGCGACAAGAGACGACGAACAAGCAGTGTCGATGCTAATAGCAGGTCCGACCATGTCATAAACGAATGCCAGCCGACCAGTAGCTATACTGAGGGCGTCGGATGTTACAGTATATGGGCCAATATTTTCGGCGAGCTCCCGTTTTAGTGATTCATAGTCCTGTGTTGCGACGCCAACAAACGCACCGCGTGAGATATCCTTCCGTATCCCAGTTCGCTCAAACGCATCCTTCGCGCATAAAAGTAACAGGCGGTGCTGGGGATCCATGAGTGTGGCTTCCTCTGACCCAAGGCCAAACAAGATGGAGTCGAAATATTCAGTGTATTGTAAGAATACACCAAACGCTGTTTGGTAATCCCTTGAAGAGTAAGAATTGGTCCAACGACTGCCAGCTGTCATGAGTGTCTTTGATTCTGGTGCTTTGTGCACCAGATCAGGCGAACGGCTGGAAAATAGACGAGGATGCTTTGTTGCGAGCGAAACAACGAATACGTCGTTTGTGACTCTCAGATGCTCGACCCGAATTACAGGCTCCAACTCCTCGTCTGTACTCTTCCCTGACTCGTCTCTTGTGCAACAACTCTCCACATATTTGGTGAGAGCTTCAATATTGGGATAGTCAAATGCAAGTGTGGGGGGCACGCTGATTCCAAATTCGTCTGCTATCGCCACACTCAACTCCGTTGCCGCAAGAGAGTCCAACCCTGATTCCATCAGCGGAGTATCTATGGCAATATTTTCGATTCCAATAAGCGGTTCAAGCATTCCGAATATGGCATCGCTTACTGAAAGAGTTTTTGCAACCTTCGTCTCTGCCATATCCTTTTCTTGCAGAGAATTTCTGCAAAATGTGCTTTTGTTCCCGGTGGATATATGTGTCTGCTCTTGTATTCCTTGTATTGAGCGAATGACGGTAAAAAGCGAATCGGCTTTCTTTCCTTCTTTTAAAAACAAACGCCAATCGATAGGACAAACAATTATGGATTGCCATGGAGCATTGAGAAGAGCGAGAAGACAATCTATACCAAACGTCGGACTAAGTGGGAAAGCACCGTTCAATTTTGTCCCTGAAGCCGAAGCTGCCATGCCAACATCAGACCATGCACCCCAACGGATAGCGATAGCGGGTGCTCCTGCATGGCGTGCATCTGCAACTCCCACATCAAGCGTTGTATTCGCGGCGGCATACGTTCCCTGTCCGCGTGAGCCAATTATGGCTAAAGAAGAGAAAATTACCGCGGAACGAAGGTTGAATGCCCCTGGCAGAGTTTGATTAATCCCAGTAACATTCAGCGTTTTTGGGGCAAATGTGGTGCGTGCACTACCTGCTGTGATCCGTGCTAAGCCCGCATCGGCAAGCAATCCACTAGCATGGATAAATCCTTCCTGAAGTATACGGGAACGGTGAGTGTCCTCCACACTAGCAACATCGACACGGTGCACAGACATACAAACAGTGTCAAGCTTTGTAGACGATGAAAGTGGTGCTGAGGTCCGACCGCTTCTACCTAAAAGCTTCACGGCGCGTACACCAGCAGTGCATCTTAGTCGCGCACTAGCTACAAATGCTATGCCAGATGTGCCACCACTGATACTCCAGTTTTCTATCCAGTTGTGCTGCGACAACACTTCAGAAGATCTAGAGCTATCACCTGTTCGCAAACTTGGGAAAGTTGCTTGCTTGATTGTCCCAGAAACATTTAGAAATACATTTCTGTACGTGGAAATTGCTTCGTCAAGACGGGTTTGATAAGATGTGTTCACGTTACGCAAGTCACGATTCTCCATGATTAATGACGGAACAAGAACACTAATCGAAGAAACCCCACCGATATGGTGAGTTTCTTCGCATGCATGTTCTCTGGAATTTTGATCCAGCTGATACGAAACGTTGGAAGTTTGATTTCCGCGTTGAAGCCCGATGTCGTCAATAGCAGATTCCTGCCAAGCGCAACGCAAGAGGGACCATGCTGAGAGATCTTTGTCGTTCAAAATATGCGCGTAAATACTTTTCGAACATGAAAAATCGTTGGACTTTGTCGCTAGCTGTATAAGTGCAGTTGCCGACACAGTTTTCCTCAAGGTAAGGCGGTTATCTTGTGGGCTGTTGTAAACTGAACGACGAAGCACAGATGGCTCAGTTGTTCCTTTCCATTCTCTTGATGTTGGCAAGGCTACAGCTGAGGTGAGGTACGATGATGATGCCAATGTTGGATGCTCAATGGACTTTCTTGCAGTGGCATATGTGCTTGCTGGCTCCCGACGCATACGTTTCGCGATACAATCAGATGCTGTCACAACAAGTTCAGATGCAACGTGCACAGAGAAAGTTGCGTTGAGAGAAACATCTCGAGTACCGTTGTTAGTTGATGCAAACGTTGTCGAGGACAAAGAAGATATCGATTTCGTTTGCACTGCATGCTTGTCATAAGATCCAAAGTGAGCTGGCACAAAAGGGCCGATGTCTTGCTCATTTTCACGCAGATTGGACAACACCTGTGCTGTTTGGAAAACGGAATCCAGTGCTCCAGAGTCTATGAAATCGCTGTCAAATGTGCGGGAACCCGCTTGGCTTATGTTTGCGAGCATTGCCTTGTTTTCATTCCGTTGAAGCTGATTGGCAGCAAAGAAATGGGTATGCAATGTGGGTGAAGCTAATCTATCCAGAGGTGCAGCAAGGCTCCTCATTGCACATTTAAAGTAACACACCTCACTGTTTGTCCGAAGCTTGTTGCTGACGGTTACTGAGCCGTCTAGAGGCTCTATGTCCAGCTTCAAAGTACTAAAGTTGGCAAGCTCGATTGGACAGGAGGCTGCTGCATGATTTATAACCACGTGTTCTGTGGTATGTGACTTTCTCCTCGGCATAAGAAGTTGGGACGAAGCGTGTGCAAGCTCGATGGTTGCAGCACCAGGTAATATGGTTCGTCCATTGACGACATGATCTGAAATATTTGTGAGCCGACCCGGCTGTGCCAGCAGACCAATTCGTCCGGTGATACTGCATATTCTCTCACATCCAATCATGAAGGTAAAGTGTTTTGGTCCACTTGACAAAGTTGACTGGTTAAAAAGTAATGAACGTATAACACTCGCATTGCGAGGAAATGAAGCAGTTTGGAACTTATGTGCCACTGCGTGTGCGTTCGTGCCTTGGAAAGAAAATGAGCTGACGTGTCCACCTCTTGCGCTATCAATAGGTATCATGCTTTGCCTTGGAAGGTGAAAGTGTTCAAGGCTTTGAGGAATCCGGAGAAGGTGTTCATTCACGCTTCGTAAATGGAGCACTGGCAATGTCTTCAAGCTGCAAATTTGTGTTGTCAGCGAAACAAGGGAGGCTATGCCAGCCGAAGGCTCACTGTGTCCAACACGCGATTTAACAGATGAGAGGACTACGGGGATTGAGCTTCGTGGTAGCACTGCATTAGCAGCACTGATTTCTATTGGATCTCCAAGCGCAGTACCCGTACCATGCAAGTAGAGGTGATCAATAGTGGTTGATGCAGCAACAACCATGGCTTCTTTTATCAAAGTGCTCTGCGAGGGACCGTGTGGTGCAGTCAGTGATCCGGAGCGTCCATCCTGGTTCACTGCCACCGCTTTTAACAAAATCTCAGAGCTGTCACTGAAGCACTCGTAGATGGTTGACAATCCTGCTGTTTCAACAGCTTCTCCTCGTGCATATCCGTCTGCTCTGCTGTCAAGCGTCTTACATCGACCATCGGGTGCCAGCATTCCTGCAAGACTGCAAAGGTATGACTGGTTTGGAGAGAGGATTGCGTGAACTCCACCTATGAGTGCCGCCCGAACATCTGTACCACCAGAATATGTCGAAAACGTAGCCACTAGATCATTGAGAGCCTGACGGGCAGCAACGAGAGATGATGAGCAGGCGGTATCCACAGCAACTGCGGGTCCAGTACAGCCGAAGATGAATGATAAGCGTCCTACAGCTGCACTCGGCTGCTGTCCAGTTGCAGAAAATGCACCAACGGAATCAGTGAAAAGTGTCGAATAAAACGTTGAAACTATCCCAGCGTAAATACCGACCTTCGAATCCACCCACCTACATTTCAATATTGGCGAGAGCGTCAAGGTGGCAACCTTGCTAAGCATCTGTTGCTGAGGATCCAAAGATATGACTTCGGCATCGCAGATGTTAAATAGATGCGCATCAAACTCGTTGATAGAATCAAGAAAACGGCAAAAGCGGATTGAATGATGCGACTCAACTGCAGCATCCATGCGCCAACGAGTCGCAGGCACCACTGAAATTTCATCATTGGAGTCTGCGATACCGTACCTTGTAGTGCTTCCCAAATAAATTGGCACTCGTTCTCCTGGAGGGGAAATTTTCGAGGTCACTTCACGATGCAGGTGTGTGTGAATAATACTTTCTCGTGGGATAATAAGTTTTTGATTATCCTTGTGATCATCTGTCGATGTGCCCTTGATACTCGTCGCAATATAATAGGATAGAGAGGCGAAAGTTGGATAGTCGTACATTATCGTGGAAGGGAAGGGAATGCCGAATGTCTCAGAAAAATTATCAGCCAGCTCCACGGCGTCCAACGAATCTAAAACGTTTGTTAGACATTCATCTGGATCCGTGACTTCGACGCTGAAGATTGTCTTAAGAGCAGACGAAACCACTTCCTTGATTCCAGCTAAAGTGTGTTTGAGATCCGGTGTTGCTTTTGAATCGCAAATGACCCCTTCGGTGTTTGATACGAAGCGACATAATACAATGTTACCCGCAAGACAGTTTGCACTTACAGATGCATCAGCTATGGAGCAAATGACCGACTCTAGAATTCTGACACTAACGTCAGGATCGAGCAAGCCAACACCCATCCTAGCCACTTTCTTTGCTACTTTCGTGTTGCGAATAGCCATACCGAGGGTGTCCCAAGGTCCCCACTGAATACTAAGCACTGGGTTGCCGGCAGCATATTTTTTCATGCATAAACCATTCACTGCTGCGTTGGCAGCAGCGTAGTTAATCTGGCCACTTGAACCAAAAAGAGATGCGATAGAAGAGAATAAAACTGCAGCCACAACTGGCAGGACCGAAAAATCTGCCCTCCACATGTTCTGAGCTGCGCAGCTTTTGGGGGCAAAGACAGCTGTCACGGTGCCTACATTCTGGTTTACAAGGGCTCTATCTGAAACAATACCACTTGAGTGCACAAGGCAAAATTCTTGGCCCTGAGACGTACCACACGTAGAGAGGAATGCCATGTCAGATGTGAGTGCAGCGTCGCCTCGTGCGGCAATAATACATTGTTGTTGTAGCAACAGATTGTTTCTGACTCTACCGGAGCGACCCTGAATCACAGTAGTGCCTCCTTGACTTGCGTGTATCATATATCTCCCCAAGGCACCAAATCCACCTGTTACCACACGGTTATACTGAAAGACAGACGTGCGCTCATTCGACGTTGAGCGTGGTGCACGTAAGGAAATTTTTTCCAGTGAAGACATTGGATTGTGACATTTTTGTGCTGGCAATATCAATTTCACAGTCCCGCGATCAAATAGCTCTCCAGAAAATCTAGCGAATGCTGCACTTGAGAGCGAGTCATCCATCCCTTGGTCGGTAAGGCAATGCATGTTTTGCATTTCGCTGAGCATTGAACAAGTGAGCGAGTCAGAGCGGCCACGAAGCTCCACAGCTGGCTGCGGCGTTGACGTTGGACTGTATTGTTGTGAAATTCGATATGTGACTGTTTCGTCATTTGTTGCAACCTGGCAGTGCTTTGTACCTTGAACATCGTACTGGATCTCATGGATTGCGAAATGCATGCAGCTAGCCGTTATGCTGCGACGTTTTGTATCAAGTGATGCAAACCCCGCAAACGGTCGTGGTGATGTTGGAATGATGTGGCCAACGACATGTATAGAAAATGCCGAGGGTGTTTGTGCCTTCAACGCCGCGAGACAAATTGATAACAGATGTACAAATGAATTGCCACAATAAGCCACCTTCAAAGGTACTTCAGAGGAAATATGGGAACTAATACTGGGAAGTAAAAGCCCACGATGTTGCGGAGCTCTCGTAGACGTGCCCATAGTACATACAGAATGTGCAGAAATCGTCAAATTACAAACCCCAAGACAACTTGGAATGCTGCTTGGTTTCAACCCAGATACTCTAGATATCGAAAATACTCCAGTGACACGTTGGACTTTAATTCTTACCACAGTCGAACGATGTTCGGCGTCTTTCATCACCAAAGGTGTTGGTATTGTCACACCTTGAATGCTGCGACCATGAACGCTGTCTGCCAACACTGCTCCAGCCTGCGCTGCGAACTCAAGGAAACCAGCTGCTGGAAATATAGCACGGCCGCGTACTTGATGATCAAGCAAAGATGCGTGTTGTGGCTTCTCGCTTATGCAGGTGCGTATTTCTATGCAATCGACCGCGTCTATTTGCACAGGCGAAACCGAAACCATGGTCGTAAATGACAAGATTGGCGGAGTCACCCAGCACCGCTGCTCATTCAAAACATGAGAGTGCATTTCTGAGACCATGCGAGTCTTTGAGCCCGAGCACAAGGTAGCGTGGGCATTAGTGCCTTGAAATGCAAACGAGCTCACTCCCACGGTGCTGTGTTCTATACCATGAGAAGCCCGAGATCTTGGCAGCATAAAGTCTACCCCTGCAAGCGTTGTGGTAATAGCGGCAGAAACATGAGTGTTGACGTGCTTGAGATGCATGATTCCAGCGACAGAGGTACATGATAAAGTGATTGAAGCTTGCACAAGACCAACCGCACCCGCAGCGCATTCAGCGTGGCCAACAGAAGACTTGATTGCACTGAGCGTAACCGGGTGCGAATCACCACTGCCAAGGGCTCCAACAATGCCACCCACCTCTATTGGGTCTCCTAGGGACGTCCCTGTGCCATGCATCTGGACACATGTGACATCACTGGCAGCTAAGCCGGCAACTGATAAGGAATGACGTATGACGGCATGCTGCGACGGACCATTGGGGGCAGTCAGACTACTAGATCTCCCATCTTGGTTCACCGCAGAGCCACTAAATATGATCACGTGGGCGTCAGCGGCATTGGTCATGACAAGCACCTCACATCCCTCTGCACGTACATATCCATCAGCATCGGCATCGAGTGTCTTGCACCTACCGTCAGATGCAAGCATCCCTGCACGCTGGAACATGGCAGTCGTTTGTGCAAGAAGAGTGAGGTTCACCCCGCTCGTCACAGCAGTAGTGCACTCATTATCGCAGATGGCACTTGAGCCGAGATGTGCTGCTACAAGTGAAGATGAGCATGCGGTGTCAACACTTAAAGCTGGACCCTTCAGGTTGAAGCAAAATGACACGCGCCCTGATGCTACGCTCAAGGCTGTTGCCGACGCACTCGTTGCAGATATAGGAGCGCTCCCTATGTTTGAAACATCTTTGTACTCAGTCCACGCAATGCCGGTGTATATGCCAGTCGATGAGCGATCTGGCACAGATATACTCTCCAGCGTACTAACGATGTGAACAAGTAGAATTCGATGTTGTGGATCGATACCATTTGCCTCAATTGAATGTACACCAAATAGTTCGCTGTCAAACATTTCAATATCACTGAGTGAGCTACCCATCCGGGTGTTCATACCATTGTTTTGCTGAACATCTTCTCCATCAGTATTCCATCGCCAGGAAGATATTGGCCGGACGTGATCTTTAATGATGTGCTTCGTGGATGAAGACCCCGCCATAGCTTTGATGCCTATTTCGTGGAAGTTTGATGAGTTCGTACTAAGTTTCGAAGGTGAAGGGTTATGTTCCGCCGCGTCAATATGCGCAGGGGTTACCCTGTCTTTTACGTGTGCCGTGATGAGAGTTACTGTTGGGTAATCAAAGGCCAGTGTCGACGAAAGCTGTACTCCAACATTCCTCGAGACAATAGCCGCAAGCTCGGTGGCAACAAGAGAGTCAAGTCCAGCATCCATTAGTGGTTGATCGTCGCCGATATTCCCGTGAAGAACTTCGGTCACCGCTGATTTCACGGCTTCGTATATTGTCGCATGAGACCGGAAGGGGATGACATCATGGGTTGTTTTACGCTTAATCGCGTGGGTCAACGGTTCACGCAAAAGCTCAGAAAATGCCGCATGATTTGACCCTTGACGAGAGAGATTGTGCCAGTCAAAAGCACAAACGGTGTGCACGCCACACACACCAAGACACTCGGTAAGTGCATGCAGCCCTTCTTCCGGTGAAATGGCTATAATCCCAATCTGCGCCAGCTTACGCATGGTTTTCTCATTGCGGACTGCCATGCCAACATCAGCCCATGCACCCCACTGAACGCTGGCAGTTGGAAGTCCACTGTAAGCCTCACTAGTTGCCAAGGTGTCAAGTACGGCGTTCGCGGCAGAGTAGTTTGATTGTCCACCAGATCCCAGCTGAGCAGTAATGGATGAAAATAGCACTGTCGTGCTCAAGGAATGCAGCGCCGATGTCATGTCGTGCAAGTTTCTTGCTCCCGATACTTTTGGAGCAAATACATTACGTACTCGACCTGAAGTTTGATTTGCAAGGCTAGCATCGTCAAGAACGCCTCCTGCATGCATTACACCAGTGAGGTTGATGGTTGCAAACTGAATCGAATCAGCTATACACCCAAGGTCATCCCGCAAGAAGCTGATTAAGCCGCCCCGGCATCCAAGGAGGCGTGATGTTCGGCCAGTAGTCCCGGTCACATAGCTCCGACCTGAGAAATCGTCTACAAGGAGATTACACACGAGCCCTCCGAGTGCACCCGTTCCACCGGTGATGAGCCAGTTACCAGTGGAAAGCTCGGGCTTCTTAGCTGCAGGGAGATTCGTTGTATTTACCATGATTGACCAGAAAGCATCCCTTGCTGACACACGGGGAGTTTGTTTTTGTAGAGGGGTCTCCTTCTCCAGGAGGATGCCACAACTGTTGGCTTCAACTTGAAGGCGAAGACCTTGATTTTCAGCGACGATTGCCCGCAACGCTGCCTGTGAGGCATGACTTCCTGTACTAAAGACCGTTTCAAGCAAATGCACAACAGATTGTGTTCCTGCAATGACAGCAGTAGATGTTCGACTACAATCCATAAACGTACTTGTTGATGAGAGAAACCCTGGCGTTGATCGGTGTTCAGCCACATAAATATGCGCAACAGAACTATTTGGAGTTGTGCCCACAGGTAGAGACGGTCCTGAACGCATAGGCTTGCAGAGAACTCCCTCACATGTCACTGATACCATACCTGAAAGAACGTGCGTTCCAACCGTGGCACCAAAAGGAACATGTTTGGCGCTTACCTCCCGAATCAGCGAAGCCCGTGTGTGCACATCACGAGTTACCTCGTCAACACAAAGGACCTCGATACATGTCGGGATGCGGGTTGTGTCACCATTTATGGCATCCACCTGAAAGCTGCCGTCTAGCACACTAGGATCAAACATATGGGCGTCGGCATCTGGGAATGTTGCATCAATCGCACAAAACGACATGGGCTCGAGGATGCGCACAGTAAGCTCTTGCAGAATACTGGGAAATAATAATTGCAGAAACGGTGAATGCGTGACACGCGTAACTGACCCAGTACAGCAAGACACACCTTGTGTCAACTCAGATACTCTAGATATCGAAAATACTCCAGTGACACGTTGGACTTTAATTCTTACCACAGTCGAACGATGTTCGGCGTCTTTCATCACCAAAGGTGTTGGTATTGTCACACCTTGAATGCTGCGACCATGAACGCTGTCTGCCAACACTGCTCCAGCCTGCGCTGCGAACTCAAGGAAACCAGCTGCTGGAAATATAGCACGGCCGCGTACTTGATGATCAAGCAAAGATGCGTGTTGTGGCTTCTCGCTTATGCAGGTGCGTATTTCTATGCAATCGACCGCGTCTATTTGCACAGGCGAAACCGAAACCATGGTCGTAAATGACAAGATTGGCGGAGTCACCCAGCACCGCTGCTCATTCAAAACATGAGAGTGCATTTCTGAGACCATGCGAGTCTTTGAGCCCGAGCACAAGGTAGCGTGGGCATTAGTGCCTTGAAATGCAAACGAGCTCACTCCCACGGTGCTGTGTTCTATACCATGAGAAGCCCGAGATCTTGGCAGCATAAAGTCTACCCCTGCAAGCGTTGTGGTAATAGCGGCAGAAACATGAGTGTTGACGTGCTTGAGATGCATGATTCCAGCGACAGAGGTACATGATAAAGTGATTGAAGCTTGCACAAGACCAACCGCACCCGCAGCGCATTCAGCGTGGCCAACAGAAGACTTGATTGCACTGAGCGTAACCGGGTGCGAATCACCACTGCCAAGGGCTCCAACAATGCCACCCACCTCTATTGGGTCTCCTAGGGACGTCCCTGTGCCATGCATCTGGACACATGTGACATCACTGGCAGCTAAGCCGGCAACTGATAAGGAATGACGTATGACGGCATGCTGCGACGGACCATTGGGGGCAGTCAGACTACTAGATCTCCCATCTTGGTTCACCGCAGAGCCACTAAATATGATCACGTGGGCGTCAGCGGCATTGGTCATGACAAGCACCTCACATCCCTCTGCACGTACATATCCATCAGCATCGGCATCGAGTGTCTTGCACCTACCGTCAGATGCAAGCATCCCTGCACGCTGGAACATGGCAGTCGTTTGTGCAAGAAGAGTGAGGTTCACCCCGCACGTCACAGCAGTAGTGCACTCATTATCGCAGATGGCACTTGAGCCGAGATGTGCTGCTACAAGTGAGGATGAGCATGCGGTGTCAACACTTAAAGCTGGACCCTTCAGGTTGAAGCAAAATGACACGCGCCCTGATGCTACGCTCAAGGCTGTTGCCGACGCCGTTCTTGCGTTCACTTGACTTGCATCACCACCGCTTAGTTTTTCGTAATCGGTGTAGGTCATACCAACATACACGCCGCACAGACGGGTTTTCTCGTTGAAGCTTGCCTTTGAAACAGAATCTAAAAGGATACGTTGTTGTGGATCTAGTAGTCTTCCTTCTCCAGACGTTATTCCGAAAACGTCTGTGTCAAAGTGATCCACATCGTGAAGAAAGTTTCCAAAGGCAGTAGACCAAGGTTGCAAGTTATCATCGTATACAAAACGGTTTCGCGCCATTGTGTAACTGGAAGTGACCGCGTCGACAGGAGCGGGATCTCGTCTTGAAACAATCGAAGTTACGTGAGCTTTTGATTTGTTTCCATCTTGTCGGCGCTCCTGCAAGGCGAGTCTTTCATGCATGAAGACACTTTCCATATCTGATGTCAAGCCGGATTCATAGCTGCCTGTAATTCTACCTAAATAGAGAGCTATCTCTGCTGGAGTTGGATGATCAAATAAAAGCATATTTGAAATTTCTTTCACGCCAAGTGCTTGCCGAAGTGCTTCTGCGACTGCGAGCGCTTGAGCAGAGCTCAGACCGGCAGAGGATATAAGAGGTGCATCTGGCTTTTGCATGGTGATAGCTGAAGATATTCCAGTAATTGATTCAACAGCATCAGAGAGTGCTAGAAGCCATTTTGCTGATACTGCGCCAGATCTACTCTTTTCAAAGGTTACCTCTGATCCATTTTTATCTCTGTCTGAAATGAAAATGTCAACTGCGAGAAGCCGTGTCGAAGAAAGCGCCCGGCCCAACATTGATTTGCTACAACAAGGACCGTAGTTGTCCAAATGACAAGTTGCAGGCTCCCAAGTGCTGGTAACTGATAATAGTGTAGCTGCAAAGCAGAGACTACTTGGCCAGCTCACAGGCATGTACATGAGTTCTCGGATGAACGCCTGCAACACTGGTACCGAAAAAACTGCATCACTGCCACCTTCGTCGGTAGAAAGCGCATGACTATCCTGAATACGTGCAAGATTTTCGCATACTTTGCGTGCATGCATGTCATCTGTCGTAAGTATTGCAGCTTCTCCTAACCATGCAGGGTCATGAAACGGGACTGTGACAGCAATTCCAACAAGATTTTGTGAGGTTTGTCGACAATTTACACCGAAATTGTCACCTGTTGGTTCCCCCTGCTCGGTGAGCCAATCACGGAATGCAACGATGCCAACAGGCGAACCACCAACGACAAAGTCATCTTCTGTATTTTGCAGTAGCACACCAACTCTTAAAGAGGCCGGCATTGCTGTATTAAATTGTTCGATGATATCACGAAGGTGAATAAGATTGACTTTGGATACAGCAGCCATGCAAATGGGATTAAGGTGTTCTTCACCTCGCGCTGCACATGATACAGGCAGCTGCAGAGCGACAGAGTGTGTCATTGCTGCCTGGGCTCTAATCCCTGTCCATAACAAACACCGCGAGTACTCATGGGCTGATGTGGTGATGCTACTTGCATCCATACTTCCATGTGAAGTGGCAACAATTGCAGCTGCAGTGCCTTGTGAGTGGCCTATTGCAGCATCAAAAGGTGCCTCGTCTGACGGTAACAGTTTGTGTAAGTGAGCTGACTGTGACACGAGGATCAACGGGCAAGATAATGGTGCACTTGCGAGATGGGCAATAAGCTGTTCCTCGACATTATCACCGCTACACGCTGTACTTGTCCCTCCAGCACATGCAAAGGTATCGGAAAAACTGGGAATGTTATCAGCCAGCAGTGTGTTTGTGTCCACACAGTCGCGTTCAGCATCAAGGAGTCGAAGGTTTTCACGGGTCACTTCAGCAGAGGCCTTCGCCGCTTCTTCAAGGGAATAGCATGCTGGAGGACTCTGATCATTGTAAATCGTTTGACTCAGAATGTTCTTTAGATACGAAATGTAAGGGTATCCTTGACCACTGAAATGAGCCAGGGTCGGTTTCTTTTCAACATGAAAGTTGACGTCAGGCTGCAGTTCGTCGGAGAGTTTCTCCTAAGGAGTTTTGGAGTATTTTAGGTCAGGAAGTCGAAGGGTCAGAAACGTTGACGTTCGTGGTGCATGTTACATAATGATGGTGAAGAGGTTCACGAATCGTAGAGGATAGCATGCGTGTCTTTCGAGAGCTTACTCATGTAGCTCAAAAATTGTCCGCGGTCACGTGACATACGGACGACGACACTCGAGCGCGTCGCGGCGGATACGGGTCTTGTCACTTCTTCCGAAAGGAGAGCACACCGGCTACCTACTCACCTGGCGAAGGTTCCTCACGAATGCTTCGGGGGATGGCATGAAGTGCTGGGCTTGAATGATGATGACCGCAGTATTCGTGAAATCGGATGTCGATGTCGATGTGGCAGCGCTCTCGTGCGCGCACACTATGGCGAAGGACAGACGAAACAGTCGCGAAACTATCCAGAAAAGAAAACCGCACAACTTCAAAAAAAAAAGTACCGAAAAAAGGATTAATGAACAAGCGGCTGCTTGAAAGTCACCGGCTTCCACAAGCCTGCCGCACTTGCGCCTGACGTCACGCAAGACGGACGTGCAGCATGTTTCGCAATCAGTACGATCAGGATGTGCTGACCTGGAGCCCGCAAGGCAGGCTTCACCAAGTCGAATGTAAGCGCAGCCCCCCGATCTCTCAAAACGACAGATCCGATCGAGACGCTGAGCGCAACAGCAGCAACAACCTCTGACCTCACCCTTACTTTACGAAACAGATGCGATGGAGGCTGTGAAACAAGGCGGTGCAGCAATCGGATGCAAGGTACGTAATTATTAATAACCTACGGACGATAACCGTCTGTCGATTTTCCCTGTGGCTGCCACCCTCTCGCTTACTTTCCAGATCTGAGCGTAGTTCCCTCTCCTTGCACCTTTGCAGAATGATGAATTTGTCGTGCTGGCCACCTTGAAGCGCGCTGCGTCTGAGCTGTCATCTTCGCAAAAAAAACTTTTCAGGATCGATGACAATGTCGGGATCGCTATATCTGGATTGACCGCAGATGGTACCGCGGCGACCAAGGCCTTGCGCAACGATTGTATCTCCCACAAGTTCACGTTTGAGTCACAGGTTGAAATCGCGAGACTCGCTGGCCGCGTGGCAGACAAGTCACAGATCTCGACACAAAGAGCCGGAGCTCGACCTTCTGGCGTCGGGATGCTCATTGCGGGAGTTGATGAACAAGGATCGCACCTCTTTCAGACATGTCCCTCAGGCAATCTATATGAACACGTTGCTGCTGCCATTGGAGCCAGATCTCAAGCATCCAAGACGTACCTTGAGAGAAATGTCGACAAACTTGGAGCACTTTCACTAAATCAGCTAGTCAAGCTCGCCCTTCGCGCTCTAAGGGAGGCTTCCACAGATCCGTTGACTGACAAGACTTGCAGTGTTGCGGTGGTTGGAAGCAAGGATACTCCTTTTCGTATTTTGAGCGCAGAAGAACTGACGTCAGCTCTGGAGGGATTGGACGAACAAGAGTGAACTGTTGTTGGTTTTTAACTTTTTCACTTCGAAGCACGGTGATGTCGAGCGCAGCTATCATACAAACGTCGAGAGGTAGTACTTTTGTTTGTTATTAGTAGTAGTTGCAGCACAGACGCGGTTTAGTAACAATCACGCACATGTTCCTGCAAGTTTCTTAGCTACACATTAAGTAAACACAACAAGACAAGTTGAGCTAACGAACCATATTTTTGTCTTTGCGTTTGGGCTATTTTTAGCATTTGGATATCCTTCTTATCAGACGTCGCTCTTTCTGCCTGTAGTATTCATCAGGATCTTTTTCATCTGGTTCGACCCGTGCTCCATCAAGAGTAGAAGACTCGATTACTTCGATTGCCACAATGACGTCTCGAGGAAGTGCCTCTTCCATCCACATCAGTCTCGCGTGCGCTTGCGTCAATCTTATCAAACTCTCTATCAGGCGTATCGTCGGTCGCCCTTTGGGATCTTCTTCCTGGCGACGCAGCTGAAATAAAAAAATGAGATCTCTGGTCAATTTGTATTACTTGGTCGAACAGTAGTTGAGCAGCAAACCGAACAGGTAAGGAGACATGCCACACAACGTTGCAGTTACTGTTATGAAAAAGGACTGAAGCTTGCTTGGATGAAAGGGGATAAAAACTCACCTGAAAGTAACCGCGTATAAGCGCTTCGGCTTCTGGTGTAAGCTTCGGCTTAAGCGCACACTTTGCCAACAAGATATATCGCCTTAGACGGTCGAATGACCACTCCATCGCGTGGTTCTCTGGTGTGTAGCCATCCTGATCCTGATCATGTCGTGTGTCCTTCACGGTTTCTAAACAATGGAGAGTCCCTTGCTTGATGTCTAAAGCTGACATTTTGCGTTTCTTCACAAACATGTCGTCGTCCACTGGAAAAGCATCATTATGTATTGCTGACGTAGTCTTACCGGTGGGAGAATCCAAGCGACTCTCCGCACAATATGAAGCAAGCATGTGAGCTGACATCAATTTGTCTTGGTCTGGATCCTTGTCATCCTGAAGTATGAACACACAATCGAAGCGAGAGAGTAAGGGTGGCGCCAGTCCAGTATTGAGTGCCAGGGACTCGTTAGGATCAAACTTCATCCCCCTTGGATTTGTCGCTCCGAACACTGAGCAGCGAGTCTGCAACGTTGCAACAATACTACCTTTCGCAAAGGAGACAGTCTGCTGCTCCATCGCTTCATGAATAGCTGCCCTTTCCCCCGTGCTGATGGTGTCGAACTCGTCAATGCAGCAAATTCCACCATCTGCAAGAACCAGGGCACCAGCATCGAGCATCCACCCCTCACTCCCGTCACCTTTTACTGCCGCGGCAGTAAGTCCAGCAGCGGTTGATCCCACTCCTGAAGTTAGGACAGACCTTGGGGCAACTTGTGCGGCGTATCGCAAAAGCTGCGATTTTCCCATACCAGGGTCACCGACGATGAGTAAGTGACTGTCACCACGAATTGTGGCTCCGCCATCTGGTTCAGAGCGTGGAACGCCGCCTAACAGTGCCAGAAGAAAAGCAAGTTTGACTGTCGTTAGTCCATGGAGCTGGGGGCACACACTTTTCAAGATGATGTTTCTGCCATGTAACGGTCCGAGAGGACGTCGATGCAGATCTTCGTTCTCTGTATTCGAGGCACAAGAACGGCCGTTGAAAGCATTCCAGAATGAAGCGATTGATGCTAAATCCTCTTCACTGGCACCTGAGAGAGAAGAAGGCAGTTTGCTGATTACCTGAAGCGATGTTGCATGTCCAATCTGCTCAAGCTGTGCCCTTTGATCACGGACTGCCCGGTGCCACCGCCACTGTACGACCAGCGTGACACAGATGTCGTCGCCTGCTTTACACTTATCAACAAGATCGTCCTCAAGCACCACCAACAACGCATGCGGGGCCGTGGCAATTGATACCGACGTCCTTGGTTTCGCTTTTTCACGGGAAAACTCGTGTTTATTCGCCCCCGACAAAGCATGGTGTTGTGCCAAAGTCCAGGAAGCACCAAAAGTGCTTCGGGTTCGGCCAATGGGATCCTGAATACGCAGCTCCTGATAATCGCTAACAACAGGCCGCCCGACACGGGCTACACGGAAAGAATTGTTCTTACATCGTTTTGTCTGCTGGTCATCAGCTGATGGACATATGGACGGTAACTCTGTGGGCTTGGTCACGTCTTTGTTGCATGACACAAGAAACCGGAGTCCGCAACTGGTGCACTCCATGAGTTGTTCCACCTCGTGCGATTTAACAGCGCTCAGTCTCGTCACAGTCCCGTAGAGTGTGAGCAAACGTCCAGTGTGTCGAGTGCGAATGTGATTAACAGCAGGCGAAACACCTGGACATGAAAGCCTGTGAAAGTCCATTCTCACCCGAACCATTCGCTTGATGCTGCCAAAGTGCCCTCTGTTTTCGCCTTCAATATCTTCTGCTTCTCGTGCCCGAGTTTCAAGAAAAGTGCTGCTGCTGTAGACTCTTTCCTGTGCAGAGACTGCAGCGGCATCCAACAGTGGGAGTATTGTTCGTGGCCTAGAGAAGATGAAATTAACAAGTCTTGGCATCGCAGAAAGGAGCTCAAGTGAGCTGCGGGGATCATAGAGTTTCATTTAGCGATGAACGGAAAGGACAGATAGAGCAGTGGTTGTTGTGGTTGGGAGAGGAACTGGGAAAACGCGGGAAGACGTTATGCGTTGCTTACGCACTTGATGTGCAAACTTGGTGGTGACGTCGGTTCATTACGATCCACCACAAGGATCAATTCATACAAGGCATGCGCATGGTGTTTCAGCAAGAATGCTTCGAAGGCTTTCCGTAGACCATCGTCCCCACTGGGTAGCGTCCCCATGACTGCTTCCCCGATGCCCAGCCAGATGCTGTAATATTTTTCTCCAAATTGTAAAAACCCCTTTATCCAAAAAAGACTGCGTGATTCGCACAGTTCGATCTCTTGCGTCTGCACAGGTGCGCGTCTTGCTCACACGTCCACCCTACACAAGCACGGTCGACCCTACAGGTTGAGAAAGTGCCCTTGTTTGATACCGAAAAAAAGGATAACTAGTGTGACAGGCACATCCTATGCCTCTTCACAGCCCGACCATCCGGTTATGCGGTCGCCACACTTCCAGTGCTCTGTTAGCGCTGAGGAGAGGAGGTCGACTACGTCCTCGTGTGGAAACGCGGGTGAATAAAACGCGCACGAGAGCGTTTGCACACAATCCTCAAGGTGAGCCAATCCATTGGAAGTCAGCGTTTCACTCACGGTTGCGTTCCTCAAGAACAGAAGCTGCAACCCCATCCTTTCTTTTACTTTTCAACTCGGCTTACTTTTACGCGGTAGCGCGCCAAAGAAAACTTGTGAAACAACATTTTTTTTCTCTCTCACATTCCACCCCATACTATTGATTACACAGCTGTTGAGACTAGTAATAAGAGTCTCCGCTCCACGGTAAAACGCGCTTTTGCTGAGGCAATCACATTAGTTCTGCCTCCTGACATGCACGTCGAGATGAACATCACTGAGTGTGCTAACCCGACTCTAGGGGATTATCAGTGCAACAGCGCTATGCAGATATTTGCACAGTTGAAGAAGAATGGAGACGTGACCTATTCAAATCCGCGTTCGCTTGCGGAGGCTATTGTTGAGGCTGTGAACAACAAAAATGGTTTGTTCGCCTCTACTTCCGTTGCCGGGCCGGGCTTCATCAACGTGACGTTTTCAACCTCCCATTTAGCCCAGCAGCTTACGAAGGTTGTGCACAATGCTGAGGATGGAAAAGTGACAATTTTGGCAAGCCCAGATTCTTTACCAGCTCGAAAGGCTGTCGTTGATTTTTCTTCACCAAACATAGCCAAAGAAATGCACGTCGGTCACTTGAGAAGCACGATAATCGGGGAAACTATTTGCCGGACCCTTGAGTCGATTGGCGTGGAAACAGTCCGACTAAACCACGTTGGAGACTGGGGAACGCAGTTTGGGATGCTTCTCACTCACTTGAGCGACAAGGAGGAGGCTGACTTTGAGATTCGGGACCTTCAAGCATTTTACAAGGAATCAAAACTCCGTTTCGATAGCGACGAAGAATTCAAACATCGTTCACAGGCTGCTGTTGTGAAGTTACAGGCGGGTGACGAAGAGACGACGGCGAAATGGAAGCACATTTGCGAAGTGAGCCGTCAAGAATTTGAAGAAATTTACCGGCTTCTGGACATACAAATTGAGGAAAGAGGCGAAAGTTTCTACAATAGTATGATTCCTGATGTACTTGATGAACTCGTTGAGAAGAAAATAGCAGTTATGAACGACGGTGCGCTCTGTATATTCCAGGAAAAGGATGGCCCCCCGCTTATTTGCCGAAAAAGTGACGGTGGATTCAACTACGCCTCCACTGACCTCGCAGCAATGCGCCACCGCATTAAAGATGTCCGCGCAGACTGGATTATATATGTGACTGACATGGGTCAGAGCAGACATTTTGAAGCGGTTTTTGACGCGGCCAAGCGTGCTGACTGGTTGAACGAAGGATCCGAAGCATCTGTGCGCCTTGATCATGTCAGCTTTGGGCTGGTGATGGGCGAGGATGGGAAGCGTTTCCGAACAAGGTCCGGTGAGACCATTCCTTTGAAATCTTTACTCAGCGAAGCCCAGTCGCGCTGTCTGGAAAGTCTTAATTCCAGAGAGAACAACGTCATAGCCGCAGACCAGCTTGAAGAAGCTGCGCGCATAATGGGCCTCGGCGCGGTGAAGTATGCAGACCTTCAAAACAACCGGACGACAAACTATACATTCTCATACGATCGCATGCTTGACTTGAAGGGCAACACCGCCGTGTACTTGCTGTATACGCACGCGCGAATCTCGTCGATTCTTGACCGCGCTAACGGTGACGGAGTTATTTCTTCTTTCGACGAGGACGACTTAGTGCTCACGGATGAAAAGGAGAGACGACTGGCGCTTTCCATCTTAAAGCTTCCGGACACGATTGACTCGGTGATACAGGATCTTCTTCCCTCTCGTTTGTGTGACTACACATATAATTTGTGCGTCGCTTTCAACGAGTTTTACGGAGCCTGTAAAGTCATCGGTGACGAGCGAGAGAAACCACGACTGATCTTGTGCCACGCAACAGCGTTATCTTTGCGGCGCGCATTCTATATTCTTGGAATCGAACCTCTTTATAGGCTCTGATCGACCATGAGTTGGCTTTACTTTGTCCTTCTCAACCACGGGTATCAATGGGGAAAAGGCTCCGCGAAAATGAGAGATGCAAAAGTTAGCGGTTTTACATTTAGTGCAATTTTTTGAAATAACTTTTTAGCGCCTGTCTGTCTGTCTGTCGTGTGTCGCCCCCAGCCATCCAGCCAGCCACCCTGCTTTTTCTGAACATTTCAAACGAGACCACAGACCGCACCGCACGTCTCCGTGCGGGTGTGGAGGGAGTGATGGAGCCTTCCGAAGAACAGGCGAACCTGAAGCGCGAGTTTGCTCGATTCCTTGAAGAGCAACATGGAAACGTTAACTATGACAAGGCCATCGAAGAGCTCATCGCAAGAGGAGATCGAAGGCTGCCGGTTGATTTGAATCTGCTGCGGTCATTCGACGCTGATCTTGCGAACGGGTGAGAGCGACAAAACTTCCCGCGGCGATTCTCTACCTACCACGAATAGTTCGTTCCTCCCTCGCCCGTTTTCATAATTCGCTAACCACAACTCTTCTCGCAGCCTGCTGCGTGATCCGGCTGAGTACCTGACATCTTTGAGGGAGGCGGTCTACGAAGTCATCGGCGTGAAAGATCCCAAATTTTTGTCCTCAGGAGAAGTTCACATCACGCTGACCGGAGGGTAAGGCTGCGACATGCTTGCTTCAATATCGTACGAGAAACGAGCACTCGTTTACTTACCAACTTCGTTGATTTACAACTTCGCAGGTTCGGATTTCATCGCATATCTCCTCGGGAACTGCTGTCGCCTTTCCTCGGAAAGATTGTCAACGTGGAGGGCATCGTGACCAAGTGCTCCTGTGTTCGTCCAAAAGTTGCGAAGACGACTCATTTTTGCGAGGCCACAGGGAGCTTCGTGACCCGTGAATATCGCGATGTAACATCTTCAAAAGGGATGCCCACGAGCACAGTGTATCCAACGAAGTAAGTTGACCTTGGACTTCCGAAACCGCGCCTGCCAACGACTTGCTTTCGAGTTGCTGAATAAATTAACTGACACACCTCAACACTGTTCACAGGGATGAAAGCGGCAACCTGCTCACAACAGAGTATGGTTTGTGCTCCTATCGAGATCACCAGACCTTCAGCATGCAAGAGATGCCGGAATCCGCACCTGCTGGGCAACTTCCCCGCTCTATTGATGTTGTTCTCGAAGACGACCTTGTTGATCTTTGCAAACCTGGTGATCGTGTCAGCGTCGTGGGCATTTACAAAGCGATTCCAGTTCGTTCTGTCGGAGCTGGACAGTCTGGTGTCTTTCGAACAGTTCTTGTCGCGCTTAGCTTGTATCAGTTAAGCAAAGATGTTGCTGCACCCGCTTTAAGTCACGAGGACATCAAGAATATCAATGAACTGCCAAGGAGACTTGATCCGAAGACTCTACTTGCACTGCTTGGAAAATCTTTTGCACCTTCCATATGCGGACACGAGAACATCAAGAGAGCGCTCATCCTCCTGCTCCTTGGTGGCAGTGAAAAGAATTTGAAGAACGGAACTCATATTCGTGGTGACATCAACTGTCTAATGGTGGGTGATCCTTCCGTAGCAAAGTCGCAGCTGTTGAGATGCGTGCTTGGCGTTGCTGCATATGCAGTTAGCACGACTGGGAGAGGCTCTTCTGGAGTCGGCCTTACAGCTGCTGTTACGACTGACCAAGACACCGGCGAGCGCAAACTGGAAGCCGGAGCTATGGTCTTGGCCGATCGTGGAGTTGTGTGTATCGACGAGTTTGATAAGATGAATGATGCAGACAGGGTGGCTATTCACGAGGTTATGGAGCAGCAGACAGTCACGATTGCAAAGGCAGGCATACACGCCTCTCTAAACGCTCGTTGCAGCGTCATTGCAGCTGCAAACCCAATCTATGGCAACTATGACCACAGTCAAGGCGTGACTCGAAACATTAACCTTCCCGACTCTCTACTTTCTCGATTCGATATGCTATTCATCGTGCTCGATCAGTCCGATACAAAGGTTGACCGTGCCATCTCGTCACATGTCCTCGGGATGCACTCGAGCGAGAAGCAGGTATTTTCTACGAAAGCCATTTTGCAGAGAGACACAGCTTTGGTGCAGAACAACACAGAGACAGAGTCATCTATGTACCTTGCGCACAACGCTGGTGGAGAAGTTCTTTCAAAGCGTTTCTTGCAGAAATTCCTGTACTACGCAAAGCATCGTCCCTGGCAGCCAGCGTTAACAAAAGAAGCTGAGGGATTTATTGCAGAGCAGTATTCTCAGTGGAGAGTGGACAAGGCGGCTGACTCTCGCAATCGTCGCACTTTGCCCATCACTGCTCGTACACTTGAGACTATGATACGTCTCTCAACCGCCCATGCAAAGATGCGAATGTCGAAGTCGGTTGATGTTGTCGATGCGACGGTAGCTATAGAGATAATGAGGCTGGTCGTCGAGGCTGAGGGCCTGGCGGTACCAAACGCTGCGAAGCTTGACGACGAAAAGGAGGAGGAAGAAATGATGTTGGAGGCGCCGGAGACACAGCACGATTCAGGCCAAGGGGTGTCTAATCTTCCCACTGGGATTTCGAGGTCAAAGTTTGTTGTCTTTCAAAGGCGCTTCCCTGATCTTATGTTTCACCGGGATTCTATCCCGATGGACGAACTCAGCATTGCTGCCGCTTCATGGCTCGAGGACGGTAGTTTCACTCGAACCGATGTCGAGAACATCGTAAGCCATATGCAGAAAATCAACAAGTTGCTTGTGGCCGAGGGAGAGGTGCATCTCATTTAGAAATAGCTCAACTGATTGTTACAAGCAGAGTGTTTCTCTCCCTATTTCTATCATTGTATGCCCTCAGCGGCGAAGGTGTTTGAGCTCGAAGTGTCTAAGGCGTCCCCTATGAGTTGTTTGTGACCCATCAGCGCATCAAGCGCCGCCAGCATCATGTTCTGGATTGCGAGTCGTTCTTGTCCGCAGAATTTGGCGCACTCGTCGTACTCAGACTGACAGCTTTGCAGCGCGCTTTCGGTCTCCTGCGCGTTATCCTCAGACGTGTTTCGGAGCGACGCAACCTCTGCCTCGATAGTGGCAATATTTTTCGTTATCTTTGCAAGCACGTCATCGAGTCGTCTGCGCTCTGCGTCATAACTAGATTCTGATCGTTTTGCCTTCGAAGCCAGCTCGTTGGCTTCGTCGCACTTCTCGTCATAGGTGTCTTGGCAGGCCTGTAAACTCTGCTCCAGATTGACAAACTCGCGCTCCGAGTTCCATTTCTTTTGCATGTGGAGATCGTGAATCTTCTTGACTGTTGTTCTGACGGTGTCTTTGAAGTCAAGATTGACCATGACATTCAAAGTTGCTGCACGAGGGTTTATTTCTGCTTCTAAGTTTGTCTCGTTTGCGTATTTAGCGGTGTGCGGGACGATTTGAAGTGTCCGCGCGACAGCGTTGTAGTGTTGCACGCATTTCTCCATATCTCGTAGTGAATCGTTGGCTTCGACTCTAGCAGTGTGGGCTCGAGAATCGACATCCGTGTGAAGCTGCTCAAGCAGTGATAATGACTCCTTTTGTTTTTCGATATCTCTGTCAATCGTCTTCGCTTCAGTCGCGTCGACAGACTGCAGAGAAACTTGACGGCGAAGCTGCGCAAGTGCCGCGCGGCATACGTCAAGCCGTTCGCTGTTCTTGATCTTCTTCTGGCGGGCAAGGACAGAGTCGGACTTGGCAGATTGTAAGAATGCTTCAACCGTAGCGATGTCTTCTTCGCATTGTTGCACACCGTTCTCAAAGGTTTCTTTTTCTTGCTGCAGCGCTGTCTTGTGCAAGGGCTCTCGCACCATCGAAGACAACCGCGCCTCGAGCTCAGCGTTTTCTTTCTCGAGGTCGGTAACTCCACGGGAGATTTGGGAGTGGCGTTCTCGCTGAGAGGCGTTGAATTCGCCCTCCAGCTCGTTGCACGTTGCATCGTCGCCTGACAGGAAATGCTGATATGAGCAGCTCGCGTACTCGAAGAACGCGACTGCCGGCTCTGGTATCGCTTTCGTGGCTTGACACTGCTGCGCTTCTTCTTCGTAAACGTACATCTGGACCAACCACGTCAGAGCAGTGAGCAGTGATGGCCATGTGTGCTGACTACCCACCGCATAAAGCGCGCTCTTACTAATTTGGAACGGATAACGTAACTGCCTGAATATCGTTGGGACATCGTCTTCCGTCTTGGAGCCAAACTTGAAGTTCTCGTCAGCTTGGCGAAAGAGGAAAAGGGCCAGCGATGCGAATTCCTTTGCCGTGGGAGACGCGAGCGTCTTTGGTGAGAGAGACGCGTCGTATCCGTGGGAGCTGAGGAAAGATATCAGCTGACGAATGCAAGAGTTGATGTAGGCGTTATCGCCCAACGGACGCGGGTCAACACTTGGCGTGTGGCCACTGGAAAAGTACACGCTGTGCCTGCGCGGCGTGGGCTTTGTTTGATGTGCCCGGCTTTGCGCAACACGGGTTGCAGCCTTCCCGGTCAGAGCTGCATCCACGGTCGGCTTCTTGAGCAGCGCGTCACCATGAGATCCGTGTGGTCGTGCATTCAATTGAGAGGAGTCCACACCCGAAAGCGTCTTCCGAGTGGTGGTGGACTTCATACCGTCGGGGGGGTGCGCCCCGATGAAAGTGCTGTGCCCTGTGTCCTTCAAACGGTTTCAACGGCTCCAGGAGAAACCATGGCAGTCTCCGAATTTTTTCGCTCCAGAAATTCAGATTTACGCTAAATGCCCACACGTTTCGTGAAAAAAACGTTCCTCTTTCGTTCACTTTTTCACTGTGGCAAAGTGTGTAAATAACTTCAACCGCCGCGCGCGCCCTCTTTGGCAACGAGTTCCAAGATGCGCGCGCGCGGGATGCATCGAGGAGGTCGAGACGAACACGCCTATGTGATTTTTATTTTGGAACTCGTTGCCAAACATGGTCATCGAGAGGGGTCGGAGCATAGAACCGAAAAATAAGTCTCGTGACTGCCATGGTCCAGGAGAAAGTCAAATATGGCAGGCAGCCAGGCCAGTTTGGCTTTGACGCGATGGAATTCGTCCGGTGGGTCTCGAGGTCTCTGGTTCGGCCACGTCATTTAGAATGACGTGGCCGAACCAGAGGGTCATTTGGAAGCAAACGTAAACGCATCACGACACAAACAAAAGTGCACTTAACGAGCGGCACAACGACCGGCCCTCGTGAAAGTACATGAACGCGGAAGGATTCGCTCTAGTCCCGGACTTGGACGAACACCTCACGAACCCTTCAACTGCGGCGACCGGCTTGCGACAGCCCCTGCGACAGCACGCGTCAAGCTTCGACGACGAAATGTACGCTCACCAGTTCAACAAGCAAACGCCTTACCTTGGGCAGGATGGTAGCCTACCCCAGCGCTTCATGCAAGGAGTTGCTGACATGAATGCCGGTCAGTCGTTTCCCTTGTCTCGCTCTTCTCCGTCGGCGAACATGTTCACCACGGGCAATGCCCCGGTGTCTTCAGCTGGCGTCCACCAGGCTGACAAACCGACTCCTGCCCAAGCTGCTGCTGGGCGCTTACAGAGAGCCAGCGCCCGCCAAGCTGCCAAGGCGGCGCAACAGCAGAAGCGACAGGCTCGGTCGCGTGCCTCGACGAAAAAGGGAAGCGAAACCGGGACGAAGAGAAAGAAGGATGAAATTGTGGCGCAAGAGGAGGAGCAGGAGGATTCCGACGACGAAGGCGATTCTGACGACGACGACGACGACACCGATGACGCGCAGCCAAAGCCACACGAAATCGCGAAGTCCAAGTACAACCACATAGAAGATGAGAAGGAACGTAAAAGACTCAAGCGTCTCCTTCGCAATCGCGTCTCTGCTCAACAAGCTCGCGAGCGAAAGAAAGCTTACATGTCCACCCTGGAGGACGAGCGGCGCGCCACGGATGCTACAACTGCGGGATTGGAGGCTAGGTACGTATTGCATCCCAAATCCCAAGACGTTTGACCATGCAATACTGACACTTTTCTTTTACAATTACAAGGATTCACACCTTGGAAAGGGAAAACTTTATGCTGCGACTGGTGCGTCTTTCCCGCCCGTCCTCGTGTGAGAAAAATCGCCGAGAAAATCCGGTTCAATTCAATATCCACGGGGCCTACCGTTTGGCGGATTCATGACTACAACTGACATTTTCTTTTTACAATCTCAGGTGGTCAAGAACTCAACGAAGGCGGGAAACGAAAAGATGGCCATGGCTAAAGCTGCGGATGAACACCGAGCTGTTCCTTCTCACTATTAACGCGGGGTGCGCTTTCCGGTGGCGGGGGTGGCGCTTTCTGTCCTGGCGGTCGTGGCGGCTCCCTGTGGTCCCCTCGCAAATGTGTAAAATAACTCTGCAAAATAACTCTGCAAAACAACTCTGCAAGCGTTTACTTCCATCATCTCAGCGCCAACAAGTATCTGCAGCGCTTGTCGTGAATCACCTTGCGTCCCTCAAATCATGTGTTTCGTTCATTGCACACTCTTTGCGACGTACCAACGCGCTTATTTATTTATACGTCTTCGCCGCCGCCTTGGAGCGAAGTTGCTTGACATGAGACAAGTTCAGGCTATCAAGAAATTCAGTCAGGGACAAATCTTTCATGCTGTTCGTGTCGGAGGTCCCAAAAATCTCCTCCAGTTGCGTATCCAGCAGGCTTCTCCCATGACGAAGAAACAAGATTTGCATGGCTTCCTCCACGGAAACTGCTCCATCGTTGTCCTTGTCGTTCATGAGGAATTCGACGACGTTAAACAGCCGACGAGGCTCGTATCCTGTCTTGTCATTTCGACAGCGATGATACATCGCTTGGAACTCTGGCCAGTTCACGCACTTGTCACAATCATCGTCCACCTCCCAAATCATGTCTTCGATGTCCGACTGAAAAAAAAAGGAGAGACGGTTGTCAGCGAATACTTTTAGGGGAGCCGTGAGATGCATCCAGTGCGCCGACCCGCCCAGGTAGCGAGAGCAGGATACCATAAATCACAAGCTCACCTTTTTTGTTTTGTGGCGCAACTGCTGAAACACAGTGCCCAACTCTTCTGGGTCAATTTTTCCATCCCTGGGGGAATGAGTCAAGGTCAGACCGGTCAGTTGTGTGGTCCGGTGCGAATGCGTGCGTGGGCGCTTACCCTCTCGTATCGAGCCTTTCGAAGGCCCTTCTCAGATCTTCAGCCTCATTTTTTTTCGCGAATCGTTCCTGGTAGCAGTTGTGCACGAGACATGTTAGACAAGGAACAACGGAAGAACGAAGACATTCCGTTGACTGCAATGCAAGTATTGAGATTATGAGAGCCTACTTTGGTTTTTGTGACGCGGCGATACCCACCCTTGCTGCGACGGATGCGTGTGCCATGATTTAGCTCTCGCCGGTCTTGCTGAGGCACTGCGTGCTCGAGCGCCTTGTGGGGCAAGTGTTCTTGAGTTCAACCAAGGAGGAGGACCGATTAAGTCCATTTTGGCGTTTTGGCGTCGAAAAAGAATCATGGATTCGGATTTTGGCGCTTTTTGTTGGGTTAATTCTCAGCTTCTCATCATCACATAGCAAACGGCACCTATGCCACGGCTCGACACGTCCTTTGACAATGAGCCAAAGTCATAGGAAAAGTCGTGTTGACGCTACACGCAGCAGCACACATGTGTGGGAGAGTTCGCCGCTCACCGGCAAGCAGCTCAATGCCGTCGCCTCTCTAGTGAAAATGACGTCCGAACGTTTGGTTCCATCGCACATCGCATCAGAGGAAGAGGAGCGAGATCGTCAGATTGGAAAGGCCGCGTATGACTCCGCTGTTGTGGACGTGCACTCTGCGCATCAGTTCCATCAGTGGTATACGGATATCGAGGCCAGGCGGAAGGTAGAAACTGATGAAAGGTTCAGGTGTCACTTGGACGCGCTGGAACAGTACATCAAAATGTGTGACGTGCTGCTGGAAAGTGCAGATCAGTCTCAGGAGTCTTTCGATAGCCTGAAAGATAACTACAGGTCCATCGTTGGCCGTAGGCAAACGTTGCAGGATGAGTGTTCACAACTAGCGTCAGAAAAGAAACGACTGCTTCAGTTCGTGCAGGTTTTGAACGAAAAGCTGGAGAACTTTGAAGAGCTGGAAACCATCACGCAGAGCTTCCCAGGGGGTCTGTCAAAAGTTGACAAAGTTGGTTTCATACCTATGCTGAAAAGACTAGACGACTGCAGCTCGTTTATCGACGCTCACCCTCAATACACCGCGTACTCTACGTATGCGGTAAAATGCTCGCAACTTCGAAGTCGTGCGCTCTCAGGAGTGAGATCGCATGTCTTTGCCACGCTTCGTACAGCCGTGAACCTGGTTCGCCAACACCACAACGTCGAGGGCAAGAACAGTACGGACGACAGTGCCTTGTCAAGCGAAGGTTTGATTACACCTGTACTCTATGTCAAGTTTCGTTCCGCCATATCCAACCTTCGGCCCCTGATGGTTGAGGTTGATTCTCGAGCACGGCTTGGTGGGGTCACGGCGAATAAAAAGGAGTACGCACAAGTGATTTCAGACTGTCGCGCAATTTACTGCGAGCAGAGAACCGCGCTTATTCTCGATTTTGTCAAGCTGCGCATCTCGGTAAGCCTGACAGCTATGAGACGACAGCGAAAATCCCTTTCCATTCTTCAGTTTCGATTTTCGATAGATTTTCACTAAACTCTCATTGTCCTCACAACTTTTCGCAGGAGTATTCGACAGAAGTTTCTTTGCCTGCGTTCATTCGCGCTGGTTGCGCATACTTTCTACAGGTAATATTTGCATGAAACGCTGTTTGGTCTTGATTCTTAAATTTTGTGCAGCCACTCATCATCAGTCTCTTTACGCAGGTTTGCCGAGCGGAGCGAGAGCTGTTCGAGAGCGCTTTCCCTTTGGAGAGCACTGACATTGTGTCATCCCTGTGGGCTTTAATGGAGCCAATGGGAGCAGCATTGCACGATGCAATTCGTCCTCGATATATTGCTTTGAATGATGTGTATACTCTCGCTGAATTGGTTGACTTGCTCAGTGAGGAGGTAAAATTCCGACGCGTTTTTCTGTTCTCCCAACACGAATATTTCCTTCTCAACTATTGAGACACCTCTTTATGTATTCTAACACCGCCTCGCGCCATCGAATTCGTATCTCATTTGCAGATAATGGAGGAGCAGCTTGGGAAACACGGGGAGACAGGTGATGTGATGCGACCATTTGTGCAGGCACTCCTCGGCGACATTCGCGAGCGCCTCGTTTTCCGCGCGCAGTCATTCATCAAGGAGGAGGTGGAAAATTACCGTCCCACTGATGCAGACCTCGATTATCCAGGTAAATTAGAGAATATATCTTCACGTGGGATGCTGCCGGACATGAACGAGGCGGATGCAAGAGTGTTACCTGATGATTCTGCTGACCAAAGTCTGAAACCCACCAGAGATCGTGGTAAAAGCCGTCAGCATTGGTATCCCCCTCTGCAGAGCACTTTGTCGTGTCTTGCTATGCTCTATAGGAGCCTGGATTCCAGAACGTTTTCAGGACTAGCGCAGGAGGCAGTGCATATATGCTCGGACTCTATTCAGATGGCGAGCCGCATGATCATGAGCCGGAGGAGTAATTTCGATGGGCAGCTTTTTGCCATCAAACACTTGTTGGTGTTGAGAGAGCAAATCTCGCCTTTTGAGTCAGATCTTGCAGCTCACTCGGTGCCAGTTCGAGAACTCGATTTCTCGCACCTGCGCGGCCAGATGAGGCGAATGCTTGCTGGTGAGCTAAGTTTATTCTCGACGTCTCCTGATGCAAATGCGTTGATCGTGCTCGCTGCCAAGGGAGCACCTCGCCTGGTAGAGTCCACCGTGGACAGCCAAAGAGAATTGGAGCGCCACTTAAAGGTAGCGTGCGAGGCATACATCATGGTACGACACCTTTCCGCCGTCGTGTTTTGTTTTTCTGCTTTTACCGTTTACCTCGTCGAGACAACTGACAACATTACCCTTATAATTTTATCGTACAGGCTGTGACGCGACAAATAGTGGAGCCGATGCTCGGGTTCATAACCAAGGTAACTGCTCTTCGTGTTTCGGGAACGCTCACTGATGGCTCTCAGGTGAGCGGTGCGGCGTTTGCCGCTCCTGAAAGACTCGCTGAAGTTGTCGCGCGAGTGAATGAGTCACTCGACACAGATTTACCCGCGTGCGTTGAGAAGATGTCCATGTACCTAACTGGGGCAGCAACTCGAGAGATTATCTTTAATCCTATTAGGAGCAACATCGCTGAGGCCCATAGTCAGATTGCGTCACTGTTAGAAAGAGAATATCAACCCGATGACCTGAAGAAAGTGCCACTCCGTAGGCCAGCGGTACTAGCAAAAATGATGTCAAAAGTGAGTTCTAAGTTTTAATACAAAGACGGTTCAATTATTGTGATGTAAAGAATCTCCCCCACTCCCCTCGAGCGTGAGTATTGAACCGAACAAGAAATGTTGCATGACTGGAAACTTTCCTAAGCACTCTACCTGGGCGTGCGAACAAAAAAATGTTAGAAGGATTTGCAAAAGCGATGCTCTTCCGCATGATGCTCTTCCGCATCATGACATGACGAACCTTATACATTTTTAGGAGCCCCGAATTTATTTTCTCCCAGCTAAGCACGGCGCTTATATCGTTTAGCATTGGTGATGTTTCGCCAAGGTTTCCCTTCTTGACCTGTAGATGTTACAGTGGTGATTGGAATCAGCTCTGTTCAAAAAAACAATAGTCTAGTAAAAAAACACGTTTGACGTGCCGGGCTCACCTGTTTTACAAACTGCACTGATGATAGATACATGTATTCTTCCCCAAAAGTTTGGAGGACCTGGTTGACGTGTATTGAGCTAGGTTTTATTGTATCGTGGTGAAGGAGCTGTGAGGCTCCCCAATAGAATGGGAGGAAGCAATAATCATCAAGTCCCCAGACACCTTGAGAGCCCGCAGGCTCGAGCCTGTAAAGGGAGTTAAAAAATAAATTAGCAGCGTACGAAGGGAAAGCCACGAGCAAGACAACTCACCGATATCTCATTTGTATTGTGCGCGTCAAGGAGACATATTTGGCGAAGACCCTTAACGCCAAGGCCTTATGATCGTCCTTGGTCACGAGACCTAACTCGGACAAACACACAAGGAACGCTACAAACGTATTTTCATGACCTGTCCCGTAGTCGATGCGTGTAGCGTTGCCAAAGCTGTTACGGCAAAAGTCAAGACGAGAGCGGCTTGAGTTAGCAATCCAGTCTAGGTCTTGGAATCGTGTCGTGTTCGTTCGGATTAGCAGGAATTATGGTATCAGACTCACCTTTCACACAGGTATGGCGCAAGCTCAAAGACAGCCGCCTGCGACACAGAGAAACAGAAGTGCTCGTCAATTTTTTGACATACGATGCAACGTGACGGGCACGTGAATGCTTACCTCATACTCCTCAGGAAGGACCATTCTGACCAAGCCTACGAAGGAAAAGAACCGAAGTGAGATGTGTTAGTAACCAGGAGACGGATGTTATCGAGAGTTTTAATGCTTGTCTCACCTGCTGCAGAAGACATTAAACGACTGTGCCATTCTCTAAAAGCGACGTTGCCGTATCTCATCTGCTGTTGGCTAGGTGGGTACTCTTCGCACCACCCTTCCATCGTGTTCAGAGTGTCGAGGAGGCGTTGCACCAGTGGAGACACGGTGCAATCATCCGAGAGCTTCGCCCCTCGGCTCGCCGTGTTGAGTGCCTGTATGAACTCTACAAGGCTCTTACACGCTCTCGAAGCCAGAAACTTTGGGATGTCGTTAACTGTCCTTAACAATCGTTCTGGCACGACGAAACCTGTGTCGTGTCGCGGAGCAACCATTGTCAGCCGAGAGTCCGGACGCTGGTAGGAAGCTGTAACTAGATGATGCGGCAATGGAAAGGAAAGGAGCGCGTGTTCTCTACCGAGCTCTGCGACGAGCTGGCAGACAAAAGGACTTAAATAATACCGCGACTCCGTCCGCGAGCAAAAAAATTAAAACGCAAAAAGCAAAATTTTCTGCTGGAGTCTCGCTCGCTCGCTCGCTCGCTCGCTCGATCGATCCGGACGACGATCGCTGTAAAAAATCCCCCGCGGCCCACAACACCTCGCACGGACAAACCCTTCACGGGCGATGGTGAAAAACGAAATGGCCGACGATGCTGCCGCCCCGTCGGGCTCTGGCGTTAAGAAAGATGTGTCCACCGCTATCCTTGAACGCAAGAAGTCCCCTAACCGCCTTGTCGTTGGTAAGCGCTAACCCCAGATCTGGAGATGACGTTTCCCTAATCACAAACCTCACTCCCCGGCTCGGTTCCTATAGAGACCTCCACTCGATGGTCAGCCACGAACACGATCCACATTACGTGTGTTTCACCCCGCTGACCATTATCCTTTCCTTTCCCGTATCTCTCGACGCACTAAAACAGACGAGGCCGTGAACGACGACAACTCCGTCGTGGCGCTCAATCTGGCGAAGATGGACGAGCTCCAGCTGTTCCGCGGTGACACCGTGTTAATCAAGGGCAAAAAGCGGAAAGACACCGTCTGCATCGTCCTCGCTGATGAATTCTGCGAGGAGGGTAAGATTCGAATGAACAAGGTCGTCCGCAAAAACTTGCGCGTTCGCCTCGGCGATGTCGTGTCCGTTCACCAGGTATGTTTTCCCGCGATCTGTCGCCTCAATCAACCCTAAGTCTGCACTGTCCTCATACTTCAACATTTTTCGAGCGTCACCACGGTTTGTGTCAACTGGTAATCCCTACCAGGAGTCACGTATGGTGTGGATGTGACACCTTTCACGTTACTGACGTTTCATCTCACACGTACTTTACCCCGCAGTGCACTGACGTGAAGTACGGGCAGCGGATCCACGTTCTTCCTTTCAGCGACACGATTGAGGGCGTCAGCGGAAACCTGTTCGATGTGTACTTGAAGCCGTACTTCCTTGAGGCCTACCGTCCCGTTCGCAAGGGCGACACCTTTCTCGCTCGAGGTGGGATGCGTGGAGTGGAATTCAAGGTTGTCGAGACCGATCCCGCGGAGTACTGCATCGTGGCGCCTGACACCGAGATCTTCTGCGAAGGCGAGCCCATAAACCGGGAAGACGAAGAGAGGCTTGACGAGGTGGGGTACGACGACGTCGGGGGCGTGCGCAAGCAGATGGCGCAAATTCGCGAGCTCGTCGAGCTTCCCTTACGCCACCCCACCCTGTTCAAGACGATCGGTGTGAAGCCTCCCAAAGGTATTCTTCTGTACGGCCCCCCTGGCTCAGGGAAGACCTTGATCGCCCGCGCCGTCGCAAACGAGACTGGCGCCTTTTTCTTCCTCATCAACGGACCCGAGATCATGTCCAAGCTCGCCGGTGAGTCAGAATCCAACCTTCGCAAGGCTTTTGAGGAAGCTGAGAAAAACGCTCCCGCGATCATTTTCATCGACGAGATCGATTCCATCGCCCCCAAGCGAGAGAAAACGCAAGGCGAAGTCGAACGTCGCATCGTTTCAATGCTTCTCACCTTGATGGACGGCATGAAGTCTCGCGCGCACGTCATCGTGATGGGAGCCACCAATCGCCCAAACTCTATTGATGCCGCGCTGAGACGCTTCGGTCGCTTTGACCGCGAGATTGATATTGGCGTCCCGGACGAGACTGGCAGACTCGAAGTGCTTCGTATCCACACCAAGAACATGAAGCTAGACGAGGAGGTCGACCTCGAGAAGATTTCCAAGGAAACGCACGGGTACGTCGGGGCTGATCTTGCGGCGCTTTGCACCGAAGCCGCGCTGCAGTGCATCCGCGAGAAGATGGACGTCATCGACCTGGAGGACGAGACCATCGATGCCGAGATTCTCGACTCCATGGCGGTGACCAATGATCACTTCGTGACCGCTCTTGCCACCAGCGACCCCTCTGCTCTTCGTGAGACCGTGGTTGAGGTTCCTAACGTGTCGTGGGAGGACATCGGAGGCCTGGAGACTGTCAAGCAGGAACTTCAGGAAACTGTGCAGTACCCCGTCGAGCACCCCGAGAAGTTCGAGAAATTCGGAATGGCTCCCTCCAAAGGTGTTCTTTTCTACGGCCCTCCAGGTTGTGGTAAGACGTTACTCGCCAAGGCTATCGCGAATGAGTGTCAAGCCAACTTCATCTCCGTGAAGGGCCCTGAGCTTCTCACGATGTGGTTTGGCGAGTCTGAATCGAACGTCCGCGAACTTTTCGACAAGGCGAGGCAATCCGCTCCGTGTGTCCTTTTCTTTGACGAGCTCGACTCCATCGCCAACCAGCGTGGTTCCAGCTCGGGCGACGGTGGGGGCGCCGCTGACCGTGTGCTAAACCAGCTCCTTACCGAGATGGATGGCATGGGCTCCAAGAAGACGGTTTTCATCATTGGTGCTACCAACCGCCCCGACATCATCGACTCCGCGCTCATGCGTCCGGGTCGTCTCGATCAGCTCATATACATTCCGCTTCCCGACGAGAAGTCCAGGCTCTCTATCTTCAAGGCAAACCTTCGCAAGTCGCCCCTTGCTCCTGATGTCGACGTGGACACGCTCGCGCGCTTCACGAATGGCTTCTCTGGCGCTGACATCACGGAAATCTGCCAACGCGCTTGCAAGTTTGCTATCCGAGAAAGCATCGAGCGCGACATCGAGCGCGAGCGCGCTTTAGCCGCCAACCCAGATTCCATGGAGAACGACGACGAATACGTCGACCCCGTTCCCGAGATCACCAAAGCCCATTTTGAGGAGGCCATGAAGTACGCTCGGCGTTCGGTCAGTGATGCGGACATCCGCAAGTATCAGGCATTTTCGCAGACGCTGCAGCAGTCTCGCGGCTTCGGCAACGACTTCCGCTTTCCCGACGGCGCGGCGCGCCCCAACACTGCGGGCGGCGGCGCCGATTTGAACGCAACCGGCGACGCGAACGTGTTCGCCGGAGGTGCGGGCGCTGACGATGACGACGACCTCTACTCTTAAACGTTGCGAGTTTGTAAATGAAAACATTGATTGCGAGAAAACGTTACTAGTCACGGCAAACCTTCTCCACTAAAAGCACCTTCTCACCCTTCCTACTGATCGCACGCCGCCTCGTACTGCGCGGCATCCATGAGCGAGTCAAGCTCCGCGGGGGAGGACATCTTCACTTTCATCATCCATCCATCGGTATAAGAACCCTCGTTGACCTTACCCGGCGAATCGGCGAGATCTTCGTTTATCGCCACCACCTCGCCCGAAATCGGCGAGTACACATCAGAGGCAGCCTTTACTGACTCCACGACGCCAAACGTGGACTTGTGCGTGACGGTGGAACCAACTTCCGGGAGCTCGACGTACACGACGTCGCCGAGCTCAGCTTGCGCGTGGTCGGTGATACCAACAGTGACGATGTCGCCCTCGACTTTGGCCCACTGTGGGATAGCATGGCGTTGCAACAGAGTATGCGCAGAGGGTCTTCGCGTCAGATAATGCGTCATGTGTCTGGCTTAAAACCTTGGGAGGGAAGGCGTGCTTTGTGTTTTGGCCAATCGAGGACAGTGGGGGAAAAAGTTTGGGCCGTTCATGGCACTTACCTCGTGAGACTGCATATACTTCAGGCCTTCGATGACTGCGCGAAGCGACGAATGGTTGGGCGTGGAAAATGTCAGTCGCTAGCAGCTGAGGATAACGAAGAGGTGCTCTGGCATCTTCGCAGGAACGCCAAGGAAGGGAAAGGAAACACGCGAAGATCGGTGGAGAAGGGTCTGGAGGAAACCGAAAAACCTTCTCACCCGTGCTGTAGTTACGCGCGATCGAGGTGCTCAAGGCAGGAATGCTGCCCTGAAGACCCATCTTGGGCGCGGTGGTACGAACGAACTGACGAAGAGCCATCCTGATAAAGCGTTAGAGAAGGATGTGGGGCGGGGAGTAGTGGGTGCCCAGCACTTCAGAAAACATTCAAGGAGTGGATAGGTTCAAAGCTTCAAACGCGTTTTCATGTCAGCATCCAGGATGAGCTTGCAGGTTGCCAGCTGCAAAAAAGCGGTTGACAAAAAAGAAGCATCAGGAGGTTTTCGATCAAGAGAACAGTAGTGCTCGCTCTTCATCAACTCCCGACACTCTCAACGTTGTGCGCAAAGATGTCGTCGGCTCGTTGTGTCAGGGCGCCGGTTTTTTGTTCAGCCGACCAAACGAGTCGGTGCGCTTTAAGCCCAATACGCGTCAGAGGTGAGCACCCGGCATGTCGACGGCATCATCAACTTCACTTCGGGAATCGCGATCGAGCGACGAGGACCGCAAACACTGCTTTGACGAGATCATACGATATAGAACCCCTCTTCATGGTGCGTCGTTGTTCACTTTACGACCAACTCCAATAGTTAGTTTGTGTCTCTGTACTTTATTTTGGCTCGTACTGAGACTTTCGCGTGCCTTGCAGGAGACCACCACGTACCTGACTTCAGGGGAGCGACTTGCAACTCCTCGATGGTCGGGCTTCTGCAACTCATGTGCGGGAGTGTGGATTGGAAAAAGCGCGGTGTTCGAGCAATTGATATCAAACGATTGCGATACAGAAGTCCCCGCTCGACTAAGGCTGGTTCAAGGTGCGAAAGCAGGTCTATGTGAGCCGTGAACTCGCGAAAACACCCCTCTGCGCTGTACCTCGTGTCTCGCACGAGCGAAAATAGTCTCTCGCGTGAATGTAGCTCACATCTGAACACCTGTCCCTTTGATTCTGACCTTGCCACAGAGACCGGACAGCTTCGTGTGATTCGAGTGAACGGTAAAAGTCTAGATGAAACGTCGACCATTATTACACAGGGCGAAGATGGGGTTGAGGTGAGAACGCGAGCAGACACCTGGCTCATCCACCGTCGACACGCCAAGCTGACTTGAAACTAACCCTGTTTCGACCAACCACGACTCTTGCAGTATTCAACATCGGTATCGAAAAATATTCACAACGATGAACCTGGACTTGTGCGTACACGAAACCACTTTCCGTTCCCGTTTGCTCTGTTCACCTGCGTTCTCCACCTTGTCGTCCCATATCTTGCTTCAAGTCTGTTATGACGCTGTGAAATTTCAGTGCAAGGCACAACACATACGCCTTCCCCGCAAGCGAGTTGTACCAGACGCACTAACCCCACTCAATTATTTTTTCCATGTCGGCGGTGATACAGGCATATTTTGAGGATGGCACATACACATCAGGACCCATGCGTCTCTCAAAAGATCTCTGCGAAACACAACAGGTGCGCTGGAACTCATGAAAAAATGTTCATTTTGTCCTCGTTTTTCGGTTTTTGGTTTTTTTCCAAGCGCGTGCAACTTGTTACTTGCTTGTATCCACGTGCTCGCCAACGTTTTCTGTCACATGCGAAATTCGTGTTCTTACACACTTGTATCATCGATCCCGCCCTTGTTCTTCTCTCATTTCAGGAGTTTGAGTTCAACATTGTAGCTCCAGGGGGCGCTGAGTGTGCGAGAGTTTTGCAAACAATTTTTACAAAGGACTCAACTGCAGCGCAAAAGTTTCGCCTGGGGAAAGTTGTGGTGAGTATAGAGAAATGGTTGGGACCTGAGCGAGCAAACGGTGAGGTTGATGTCGAAGAAGAATTAAAGGTTTTAACCGAGATTGCGACGCTTTCCACGGAGCCCGCGGAGAGTTCTGTCGGGGAATGGCGATCGTTCAACCGTTTAGCGATTCCGGCGAGCCATATCGCTGACAAAGAGGACGCGCGTGATGAAGGTACTGGGAGGTTCAATTTCGAGTGCGAGGAGACAAGTCAGCGCGCGAGGATTCTGAGGAAGGAAGATGGCGATGACATCCTTGACGCTCAGCATATATCCCTTCCTGGTGGAATTACGACGGGAGTTGTCGTGTCTGGAAATAACCTCGTTATCAGTGCTGGGTGGTCAACAGCTCGCGGAGTCTGCAAGGTTGTCGAGCGCGAGTACGAGCGCGACGGCGCCACCGCGCTGGTTGAGGTGCGAGACAGCAGCAGAGTGTTCGATAGATGGGTAGGAGGTGAGATGTAAGTCGAGTCTTGCCTTGCTTGTTGTTGTTGTTGTGTGTTAAATCTGATTAGAACCATGCGCCTGTGTGACGATAGTCTAGCTTGTTGTGTGTTAAATCTGAAGAACCATGCATGGCGTGACGATGGTGCTGTCAGAGGTAGTAGTAGGAAGGGACTATTACCTCTGGTGCTGTGGACTATGGCTGTTTTTATAGAAACATCCATCTCCTGTCGAGGCAGGTGCAGATGTATTTCAAAATTGTCTTTGAATTCTTCGAGCGCGGATGGTGGTGTCGAGGAGACACCGTGATGGAAGGAGCGGAGGAGAGGAAACGAAGGTCGCGCTCTGAACAGAGGTGCCTTTTCGTTACCTCACCTCCTCGTCGTCGGAAGCACAACAACAACACTTGTGGTTGTGGCTGTTTACTTCTTCGCCTTCTTGGCGGCAGCCTTCTTCTTGGGGGCAGCCTTCTTCTTGGGGGCGGCTTTCTTCTTGGGGGCAGCCTTCTTGGCGACCTTCTTGGCCGCCTTGGGCTTCTTGGGCGCCTTGGGCTTCTTGGCCTTCTTGGCCTTAGGCTTCTTCTTCTTGGGGGCAGCCTTCTTCTTGGGCTTCTTGGGCGCCTTCTTCAGGGCCTCGCCGAGCTTGTAGCTGGCCTTGACCTTGACGAGCTTGCCGGACTTGACCAGGTTCTTGAGCTGCGTGGACAGGATCTTCTTGAAGTTGCCGGGGAGCTTGAAGTTGGAGCCGACGTACTTGCCGATGGCGGGGACGGAGGAGCCGTTCCTGTCCTTGAGGGCCAGGATGGCGGCTTTCACCATGTCCTCGTACTTGGGGTGGGCGGGGGCGGCTTTAGGGGGCATCTTTGCGGAGTTGGAGGGGGGGTGGTTGTCGACGGGTGTGCCGAGGAGTGGCGGATGGATGCTGGATGATGGGTGCAATATTAATAAATACGAGTGCTAAACGTCGTTTTTAACGCAAATGCGGACAAATTCGTGCACATGGCCACATGCAAACAGTCAGAAGAAAGTGAAATTCGTTTTAATTCTTGTTTATTCCCGATTAATTACATTACGCCTCCCTGTTTGCCGATTGTCACGTTTTCATCCGGTCGACCTTCCGGGCGTTCGGCCAATCACGGAACTGACAGAAATGGGAACCGCGAGGAATTCTACGGAAACACTTGACGTCTTCCCCAATTTTCCTCGCAAATAAAGCTTTCCTCAAGCATCCCGTTATTTCTCGGCATCGTGATTTGCCAAAACGTTTGCCGACCCAGCCCGGACCAGTCGCGTTGACGTCGTGGTACTCACACTAATTGCGCCTACGCAAGTTACGCAAATGGGAAAACAGAAACGCCGCGAGGGGGCGAGGCCATTTTGAAGCGGCGAGAGCTCAAGGTCGACGACGAGACACGCAAAGAACGCTTCGAAAACGTTCACGCGCGTGTGCGTACCGCGAGCAACAACCCAGCGGTAGACCCCGTCACCCCACGCCGCGCAACCTCACAGCGCTCATTCCAGAGTTGCTACAGTACCTGGTACCTGTTTCCTGATTTTTCGAAACTTTATTACTTCGCCGACTTTCTCAACGAGTGTCTTTTTCATCAAAGCGGTGCCTCCTGTAGCCTAAACAACTCAACACGAAGTGAGGGGAGCGAGAAAAGGGAAAGGCACGAGAGACTCGACGTGCGCAAAAGGAGCAGTTGTTTTTCGTGTTTGAAAAAAGATGAGTCTCTGTCCCCAGAGAGGGTGGACGGGGCGCGGAGATGCTGTTGACGTGCGATGCACGCGCGCGAGCGGCTGTAGCGTTTTCAACAGGTGGTTTTTTTTTCGAACCGTCTCCGCGGAATACCAATTCAGCAATGTATGACAGACGCTTCACCGCGTAGGAATGAGGACTTAATTTTCAGAACGTTGAATTTTTTCGTCTCGAAACACCGCGCCAACCAACACGTCTTCCCTCCCCAACTCGTCACCAAAACAACCCGAACAACCCTCAACCCGAAGCATCGCCCTCATCAACAACCTCCATCCCACCCACCGCGTTCATCCCGGACACGACCTTGCACACCTCCCTGTGTCTTTCCAAAGCGATTTTGTACCCGAACTTTCTGCCGCACCCCGGCACGTCCGGCGTAAACGACGACCCGCTTTCGCCGCACGTAAACTTCTTTTCCCCCGTGTGCACGCGCGCGTGCGTGACTAGGTTCTGGCCACTCCAGGCGGTTGGCCTCTAGATGAAACCGGAGACGACGGTTGGTGGTATTTGAGACTACTCGTTTTTTCGTGTCTCATCAAATCGCAATCGTCTCGTTACTCGTCTCGTTACTAACCGGAAGCTCACACAACTCTGTCCCTCTTCTCTACGCCGCTTCCCCGCTATTTCCCCTCACTTTGCACCGCTTCGCCACGTGCCAAACCACCAGAAACCCCGCCGCGGTTCCCATCACTCACGGTTTCCGCCACTCGCACTAACCACTGAAACACGAAGTCGAAAGACGCCTCGCCCTTTCTTTCGCGTCGCGCCGATCCGCAAACAAAGCAATTTCTGCGAAACACTTTGCGGCTTCCGCTGTTAACGGGGTGGGCTCTAAAACCTGAGGGGTGCGGTGGCGACGTCTCTGGGCCTTGTGCTTAAGCGTATCTAAGTACCCGAGCTGTGACGCTTCCTCAGCCGACACCTCTTTCACCGAAAGGCCCGTCGTGTCCACCGCGTCGCGCATCGCGCGGCTCACCGCGCGTAGCCGGGCGAGAACGATTGGATCTGTGTCAGATCTGAGGATGTGCGTGACCACGACGTCTTGCGGAAGGCTGGGGAAAGCCTCTTGCGTGGAGGAGTCGTGCGTATCGGTCGCGTGCGCCACGCGTACCTTTCTGCCCGCACGTATCGCGGCGCCGGTGAGGGATTTAGAGGGCACCGTGGTGAGGTGGAGGTGTTTGGTGCGACGCACGCGCGTGGTGTTGTGGCTGCCGTTGGGACGTGAAAGAAAGTCCTCAGGGAAAACAAAAAATATTACCCTCAAGTATTTAAAATCAAAGTTGTTCCGCCCAGCCTCTCAACGCCTCTGAACCCGCCGTCTAGTGCACAGCTCCACCACTGAGTCCTTCGCAACGCCCATCCTTCATGAATTCACACGTACGTCACCTCCTCCGTCTCCTCTAGTCATACTGGAACCTGCCGATCGTTTGTCCACCCCTAACGCCTTCTTCGCGCCTTCCCACACGAAGAAGAACACACCACCCCCGAGCCCGATAAACGTCACCCTCGGGCCGATCCCCTTAAGCAGGGCGATCCAGCCTTCCTCCGCCACCGTCCGTGTCACGCAGTCCGTCACGCCTTTGTAGTAACGTGTGTCCCCACTCATCCCCCCTTGTGTCATGAGTCGTGTTTTTACGACGTCAAGAGGCGTCGTCACCGCGCCTGCCAGCATTCCCGCAACCGCTCCGACGACTGCCGACTCGTGCTGCTTGATCTCGTGGCCGCCGACGGATGACCAAGCGAGCTTGATCTGTTCGTAAGATGTGAACTCGATCGCGTCAAACGGTAAGTCGCGGAGAAGAAATGAGCCAAATCCAGCGAACAACCCGCCTGCGATGCCCTCCCGAGAGGCGATGTGCCACACCGCACCTCGCGCACTCGCGAACTGCCCGGTCTGCATGCGAGACTTCACAACCTCGGTCGGCACTCGCACGATGGAGGCTGCAAGTCCGGCGGATGCGGCGGCGATGAGATGCGCACCGACCGTGCGGTCGGAATTTTTCAATCTATCCCCATCGTCAGGAAGCAGTATACGCTTGGCTGGCTCGTACAAGGCGAAGAATACCGCGCAGGCGGGGACGACGCCTGCGAGGTTCCCGCCGAACCCTTTATACAGATTTCTCCAGTTCACCGACGATCCCCCGCGCGCGGCTTGCAAACGAGTCTTTATCGTGTCTATAGGATACAACGTCGCCTCGACTACGGTGCCCGCGATGACGCCTGCAGAAATATGGCCTGCGAGCTCTGTCGCCTCCATCACTGCCGCGCGCCGGAGACCTGCGCCGCCCGAACAGAGAGGCACGAGAAATATATAATATACCTGTTTTTTTTTTGCTGCTATTTTGAGTGAAGATGAAGGATGAAGCGACGAGCGAGGAACAAGGGGCCAGCAGATGGAATAAGTGGCAATAGAAATACGCGAGCTCGGAGGTGACTGCCAGCCATGCGGAGTTTTGCGCGTGAAACGTTATTAGTCTGCGCTGGCCAACTGAATACGTATATAATAGACGAGCAGCGAGAGAGGAGCTAGTGATGCAAAAAATACGTCACAAGAATGAGAGATACGTGCCGTGCGTACGTAGCAGGTGAAATGTGTGTTTCTACGAGCTAGGCTAACGCAAAGCGGCAGAGGCATGACCGATTTTTTGCTCGATGGAGTGTAAGGTTTGTAGGTTTGCCTGTAGCACTTCGCTGGGAAACGCGGTGTTCGATCCTGACGCTTCCGTCGCGTGGTTGGATTCCTTCGGAAAAACGGGAAACGGTACAAGTTAGAAACTGCGCACCAGCCAGAAACGGTTCCGTACGCGTGCGAACCCGCGTGCGCTTGGGCGCGCGGTTCGTCGCGCACGCGACATCTAACAAAGCTTCGATTTTGCGTACCTCTTCGGCACTTGTGGATGACGGAACGATCCCGTGAAGCGCGTCACCCAGGCTACTGAGATGAGCGCTTATGGATTCTGCAAGGCTGTAAAGTGTCTCCTGGCTGCTGGACGTTTGACTATCAAGTGCGGCGCTGTGCTGGGGAGACCTACGAAACATACGTACGGCGAGGAAGGTGAGTTTGGTTTGGGGAGAACTATACCGAGATCGATCGTGGAAGTGTACCCACCTCGACAGGTGTTCGGCCTCGGCTTCCATGACGTTCAGCGCATCACTGATCTGTTTTTGGTGAACTTGAAGGATATCGAGCTGGCGCTCCAGCCTGTCTTGGGAGGTGGAGGCTTTCCCGAGGTCAACCTGTGATTGGAGCGACGTCAAACTCGCGTAAGTCAACGGCACGGGTGGTAAATAGAATAAGCACCTCGCTAACGCTCGAGACCTACGAATGAACACCTAAGGTAAGGGACGGAGATTCTGGGACAATGCTTCATATTTGTATACTCGCCTGCAAGGCCATGAGCTGGTGCCTGTTTTTCAAGATGTGGCGATCCCACTCTGCCAGACTTTTTGCCTTCGACTTGAAAAAGTTCTGCGAAGGCGAACCAAGGGAGAGTTCGAGGTTATTACGACATGGTACGCAAGGGGAAGTGAGCTCTACGAGCAAAGTGAATTCAATCAATGCAGTCTGCGAAACGCACCGTGCGACTCTCGAGCTCTGTGTTCCAGGAAAGCACAACCTCGCCGACGCTCTTTGCTTGGACCTCTGACGGCGCCTGCACAATAAAAAGGTGGGACACGAAGATTCAGCGACACGGGGAAGGTGTACACTCACGACGGTGACATCCGCGCATTCAAATATACGGAAAGACACGCTTCAAAAGAGTACGATGGCACACCTGCATGTTGTCCCCTTGAGGTCCGTTAGGAATCGTCGAGGCTCGGCTGTCCGTTAGATCGGACGCACGTGAAAATGAACTCGTACACTACGATACGCGAGCGAGCGAGCGAGCGAGTTTCAAGACTTCAAGATATTTGGAGTTTTGGGGACGAAATCCACGCACTTCGTGCGTGACGTCGCTCGGCGGATTTCGCGCCTCGTCACTACTTGGCACTCCGTCCGCACTGCACCGACTTGAGACCTGATTCGCCTCGTCATCACTACTTGGCACTCCGTCCGCACTGCACCGACTTGAGACCTGATTCGCCTCGTCATCACTACTTGGCACTCCGTCCGCACTGCACCGACTTGAGACCTGACTCGCCTCGTCATCACTACTTGGCACTCCGTCCGCACTGCACCGACTTGAGACCTGATAGCTTTTGTGCGAAACGCAAGGGATACCGAGGGACGGTGACTAGTACGGTGATGGTTTCGACAGTATGTCACAAAGCGATAACTATGCCGGCGTGGAGTATCAGAGGCTACACGAGTGCATCGTCGCCAAGGCCAAGCGCGAAGCGCCTTTTAGCACCTCGGCGACAACGTTTGGTGTTTCATCAACCTGCTTCAGCGTATTCGACGACCTCCTCCGGTCAACCCTCCCCGGACGTTACTAAGCGCGCGCAAGAGGCAGCTGAACTACTTCGAGAGATTGTAGAAATCGCTATATCCACGGGACCGAGCGGCGTGTCCCGCACTTTCTACGCAGCACAAGCTTGCTCCGCACTTGGGACTCGCCTTCTCACAGACCCTGCGAATCCCCCTAAACCCGAAGAACTGTTGCGCCAACTCTTTGAGGCCTTGGGTTCAACCTACATCAAGCTTGGTCAGTTCATCGCGAGTTCGCCCACTTTTTTCCCTGATGAATATGTTCGCGAGTTCCAAAAGTGTTTTGATCGAGCTCCGGCGATACCTTTCTCCACTGTTCGGGAAATCATCGCTTCCGAGCTCGGAAGGCCGGTTGAGGACATTTTTGAGAAAGTTGATCCGGTCCCACTGGCGTCAGCCTCTGTGGCACAGGTCCACGCCGCTGTATTAAGGGGGAGCAGGAAAAATGTCGTCATCAAGGTTTTGAAGCCTGGCGTGACAGACACCCTCAAAGCAGACCTGTCCTTCATCTATGTGGCATCGCGAGTGCTAACTTTTCTCAATCCAGACCTTGCGCGACTTTCACTGGTTGATATCGTCAGAGACATACGCGGCTCGATCATGGAAGAGACGGATTTCACCAAGGAAGCGCAAAACATTATCGCGTTTCAAGCCTATTTGGACAACGCTGAAATAAAAGACGCCATAGCTCCTTACGTGTATCTAGGCGAATCCTCGAAAAAGGTGATGACTCTTGAACGGATATACGGCTGTCCTTTGACAGACCTGAATGCGATTCGCGAAATCACGGGGGTTGAGGACAATGCTGAACAGATTCTTATCACCGCGTTAAACACGTGGTTTGGCTCTGTTCTCGCCTGCGAATCTTTTCATGCTGATGTACATGCTGGAAACCTGTTGGTCACAAAAGAGGGGCGCGTTGCGTTCATAGATTTTGGCATCGTTGGGCGTATTTCCCCCGGTGTTCGGGGTGCCGTGCAGGTATTTTTTCAAGCAACCGCATCGCGAGACTATACTCTCATGGCAAAGTCGCTAGTACAAATGGGAGCAGCCCAGACCGATGTTAACACCGCGGAATTCGCTAACGATTTGCGAACTATATATGAGTCCTTGGATCAATTGGATCCTGATATTGTTGTTTCAGAGACTGGCGATGGAGATGGCGTAGCTGCTACTTTGGCTGTGGATCAACAAGCGGTTAGTCAGTTACTAGTAGATGTCGTACAGGTGGGTGAAAAACGAGGAGTAAAATTCCCTCGAGAGTTTGGGTTGCTTCTGAAGCAAATTCTCTATTTCGATCGGTACGTTCGAGTGCTTGCACCCGAGATCGAAGTTATGTCAGATGATAGGGTGGCGTTTATGGACACAGCGGCGCTACAAGCGAAACGCACTAGCTAGTTAGCTCGATGTTCGTAAGAAAACAAAAATCACAAATCTGGAGCTGAAGCTGCACTTGTCTGAAGCATCCTTACCGCTGACCGTCTTCCCTCGTCATCTCCCAAGCCGAGCATGCTTGAGATCTCCTCAATACGCGATTCATCGTCCTGCAACACCTCTACGGTGATTCGAATCCTGCTCTCACTGGAAACTTCCGTCGTCTGCGCCGACCCGTGATGTGCCACCTCCTTACTGATACGTAAGTGCCTGTCTCCAAATGCCGCGACTTGTGGCAAATGCGTTACGCAAAGCACCTGTTGATTTCCTTTTTCAGCCAGCAATCGGAGGGAAGACCCAATCTTACCCCCAATTCGAGCACCAACGCCACTATCAAGCTCGTCAAAGATTGAGATTCTGCGAGATTTCAATGCCACTGCACCACCAAAGGCATCACGCGTCTGCATGAGTGAGGATAGACCTGCCTCAGCAGCAACACCTCGCAACTCGCCCTGTAGAGAACGAGCACATCCTGGCACTTCGTCCGGTTCCACGCCCTCCTCCCCATGCGTCGCCCGAATTGCGGGCGAGAGTTTCATCGCGAGTAAGAGCCGGGCGGTTTCACCACCTGAGGCTACTGAGCTCATAGAACGAAGGGACTCGTTTGGTCCGGCCGCCAGGAGAAACGTCACACGGTCAAGTCCACCGGCTTGCACTCGGTATTGCGAAGAACCTTCTTCACCAATATCCATTGCGGATTCGTCGACATAAATGCTGAGAGCTGGTGGCGTTGCTGGGATCACTTGATCGCTGGAGATATGTTCCCAACTCAACGAGACATCAAAGCGGCAACCCTCCATTGCAAGCTTGGAAAGGGCAATCGTGACGTCACGACGCAGCGCACCCGCTGCAGTTCGACGAGAGGTGGCAAGTTTTAGTCCAGCCTCGGCCAATTCTGCTTCTGCAGCAGCTGCCAAATCGGTAAGTGTTTCGCGTCTTTCCCTAAAGTTTTCCGCAGCATCTAGTCTTGCTTTCGCAACCTGCGCAGTTATCATGGTGGAGGAGATTGTTTGAGTCCGCACGCGAAGGAAACGTGAAACTATAGGACGATTGACAAAAAGGGGTGAAAATCCGAATCGATGGGTTGCGAAATTCCTTACCTCAGCAGCATCAAAAGCTTCTTCAACACACCGGACACCGATGCTTCGGCACAGCCGGTCCAACTTACGGAGTCGGGTAACGCACTCTTCTTGGTAGTAGGGGTCAGCACGCAGAAGAGTGACATAATCAGCGACTCGCCGCTCTGCTTCTGACACGAGAAGTTCAGCTTGACGACACTTCGACAATGCATCTCGAAGCCCCGCCAACGCAGCTTCGGCGTCATCGGAACTACCATCCGGAATTGGTAGCGAATCTGTCGCTTTACCTGCTCCGCTTGAGGCATTATTTCCGCGTTCTGCCCCGACACTTAGTGCTGACCGTTGTGCATTACTGAGCAGGCCTTTGATCTGCATCGATGCGTTGCTGATACCACTCCGAACACTACCCTGAGTGTCGACGACAGAACCGTCGCCACCAAGCGTACTCATCACACTGCTACACGTGTCAACAGTCATTCGGGCTTCTTCCAAGCGACGCAACTCACTTTTCAGTGCAACGTCTTCGCCCCTGACAGGCTCTACTGCTTGTACTGTATCTATCAAGTTACTCAGCTCTTGTCGCTCATCTAGCGAGATCTCTTCCAGTAACGCAAGTTCAGAGCGGTGCACGAGAAGCACCCCAGCAAGTTCGTCGAAGCGTCTCCGAAGATGGCGTGTCCCAGCCCAATCATCCAAAAGCTGTTTTTGAGCCTCCTCATCTGCAATAGAACCTGCCGTGCCTTGGCCATTGAAGTCGATCAGAACTTTGCCCAACTCTCTCAGGCATTTCACCGGTACGACCGTATTATTCACACGGCAGACGCTACGAATTCGTCTCTGCGTCTGACGTTGGTTTATATCAGCACTTTGCTGGTCAACGCCAGATCCTGGACGTTGGTCATCGATATAGGCCAGGCGACGCTCCACAACCAACTCTACCGAAGACTGCGATGATGAAGGTTCAGCCAATTCAGGAACATCTTGTTTTCGAAGTACTGAGTTTATTTCGGTAATTGTGTCTCTCCCAACGCAGAATCTTCCCTCCAATTCGGCGCAATCGGCACCGCTTCGGATGCACTCTTCCCGAGCAGAAGCACCACACAACTGAGCGATGGCTTCAAGTAGCACGGACTTGCCACTTCCAGACTGTCCAGTGATGATATTTAGACGAGGATGAAAACTCACGTGCAGTTCATCGACGAGTGCAAAGTTGCGTACGCACAGCTCACGAAGATGAGTAGTACTCGACGTATCTCCTCGCGTCACTTCCACGCGCACCATGGGCTCGCTCTCCGACCGTCTAGAAACGGTGCACAAGCATCTTCCAGTTCGTCTGCGTTGGGAACGAAGAGAACGAGGAAGAAGTTTTCCCGACGAATCCACAAACGCTCGAGAAGAGTACGCGCTCGTCATATGCGGACACGATGACGTGGCGTTTCTTAACCCCAACAAAAGTACGGCGCACACGGGGTGTGCGTAGCGCAGCGCGACGAGCAAATCCAAAACCTCAGCAATGCAGAAAAGAAGAAGACGTAATAAAAAGGCGCAAAAAACCTCGGAGAATTTTACGAACGAGAACGACGACGAACGAACGAACGAACGAAGGAGTAACACCCAAATTAAAGGCGCGTCAATCCGCTCCGACCCCATTCCCGCGCGCACCACGCCCCACCGTCGTTGCGCTGCGCCACATTTCTGCCCAGCCTGCGGGGCAAGATGG